>OIZS01000243.1_pt1 | contig 26260 bp, 20 predicted proteins | sample 1588641 | NCBI WGS metagenome assembly OIZS01 (sample SAMN03283240) | human gut metagenome | biome: human-associated habitat; material: feces | host: Homo sapiens | place: Peru | collected 2012
TGGAGCTCTTGTGATGAACAAAATATTTTTGTTCTGCATCGTTTTCAGATTTTCCAGAGTGAACAAAACTGCATCGGCAACTAAGGATTTGAAATCAATTGCTTGACACTAACCGTATAGTTTTTTATAGAAAAAGCGACTTTCATCCCTCACGCAAGCGTGTGGGTTTTACGCTGCAATTTATAACAAAAAAAGGAATGCTCTTTCAAGCATTCCCAAAGTTGGTAGATAGGATCTGGACAAGAAAAAATGTTTAATTAAATTAAAGCGTTCCCGCTTACCTATACTTACCTGTGTAGAGCAAGCGGGAGGTTGTTATTTCGCTGATAATTCAGCTCCAATTTGTTCCAAAGTTTTACCCTTAGTTTCCGGCATCATGAAGGTACACCATAAGAATTGTAGAATCATCATGAAAGCGAAGAAACCGAAGATATAACCTGCATCGAAGTTGGCAATAGCCATTGGGAAGACTAAGGTTAAACCAGCTGCAAAGATCCAGTGGGTAAAGCTACCAAGTGATTGACCTTTAGCTCGAGCGTCATTAGGGAAGATTTCAGATACGAAAACCCAAATGATAGTGCCAGAACCAATAGCATGTGAAGCAATGAAGACAATCATACATACGAGAACCACGGTACTAACTTCACCTAAAGCTGCGGAAGCTTTAGCTGAAATTTCTTGAGCTTGAGTACGAATTTCAACCACATTCAACCCATCAAAGGTAGCACGGGTGCCTTCATACTTGGTTTCGGAAGTGATTTTGACAAGTTCTTGTTTAGCTTGCATAAAATCTTGTTCTGCTTTGACTTTGTCTTCTGGGGTAAAGTATATAACCTTAGCATCCATATCAATTAACTTTGAAGCGGCATTAGCGGTGTTAGTGGCTGCGGATACCACTTTTAATTCATCGTAATGAAAGAAGGCATAAGTACATACAGAGAGACTGAGAATGTAGCCAATACAACCGATGAACAATAAAGTTTTACGTCCTAAAAGGTCGATGAGACGGATACCAATGAAGGTGGCAATTAGGTTAGTTACCCCAAGAGCCACAGAAGCGGTTACAGGGTTTTCCATGCCGGCTAAGCCTAAAAGTCTAGGGGCAAAATAGAGGATAATGTTGATCCCTGACAGTTGGTTAAAGGCGGCAATTAAGAAAGCAAAGAGGATTGGGTAACGGAGGCGACGGCAGAAGAATTTACCGGCTTGGGTCTTGTTAGTATCTTTAAGCGCACTTTCTTTAACTGAAATTACCAAGTCGTCGATTTCTTTAGCACTCATCTTTGGATTTATGAGGGCAAATACACGCTTGCCTTCAGCTTCATCCTTCTTGTCAACAATGAGCCAACGAGGTGATTCTGGTAAATAGAAGCACATCAGAGTGTAGATTACGGAAGGTACAACTTGGATTCCAAGCATCCAACGCCATGCGGTAGTTTCTGGCGCAATTTTGATAATGACAAAGTTAGAGAAAAATGCCATTAAAATACCAAACACGATATTGAATTGGAAGAGCCCGGTGAGCTTACCGCGATCGCCCGCTGGTGAGATTTCAGAAATAAAGAGTGGGGCGGCAATAGTGGAAATCCCAATACCAATCCCACCGATGAAGCGGAAAGTAAAGAATGACCACATGTCCCAAGCGAAGGCGGAGCCCAAAGCGCCTATTAGGAATAAGAGCCCATTAGCGATAAGGGTATTTTTACGGCCAAACTTAGCAGTAGGGATACTGCCAAATAAAGAACCAAGTACGGTCCCCCAAAGGGCGGCTGAAATAGCTAACCCGTGCATAGTGCCATTTAATGACCAAAGCTGCTGAATTTTACTTTCAGCGCCAGAGATAACCACGGTATCAAAACCGAAGAGAAAACCCGCAAGGGCGGAAGTGATAGCCCATAACAGCAATTTCTTGTTCTTCATAACTAAATTCCTTTCGTTATTTTACTTAAAAGCCGAAGTAAAATTTCTGTTATATATAATCGCACAACTTTTGCATATAAAAATATTATATCTTCACAAATAACAATGCAAAAATTTGCATTGCAAAAAAAATGTGGATTTGATGGGGGAAAGAAGCTTAGGAGGTATTTAAAAATGCAAGGGGCCAAATAGGAGAATAAACCATGAAATAGTTTGCTACACGGGCTTATATATAGATGTTTTTAAATGGAAAAAATAGCAAAATCTTTGTATTTAAAGGCTTTTACATGGCGTTAGAGTTTGGTGCAAAAATACAAATTTTTGTTTATAAAAGGAACGGTTTGTGTTTTTAAGTAGTAATTGAGGTTGGTGATTTCTATATTTATGCAAATAATTGCATATCCTTTTGGTGAGGTAGTCAAAATTTTTGCACAAATTTTGCACAAAACATTATTTCATTTATATAATCGTTTCAACTTCTGGTTAAGGTTTGGTAAAACAACCGAAATTTTTGCATAGCTTTAATATGTTAAATCGTATTTAAGATATTTAATGCCAGGTAAAAATAATTAACCAAGACTACTTGGGGTGTTAAAAGCTTAAGGAGAAGAAAGAACATGTCTAATATTTTACACATTGCCGAAAAACTAGGTATTGCTCCTTCAACTGTATCTAGAGCTTTAAAAAAGCCCGAAATGGTTTCTCTTGATACAAGACGTAAAGTGTTACAAGTGGCTCAAGAACTTGGGTATTTACAAAAACTTAGAGACAATGCGGCCGTAGTTTCAGGAGGAGGTAACAGACTAATCGGTGTTATTGCAGCTGATTTAACCAATGCTTTTTCGAATCAAATAGTAAAGTCAGTCCATAATTACCTAAATGAACACAATTATTCCGTGGTCTTAGGTTCAAGTTATGAAAATAGCTCCGCAGAGCTTAAATTATTGAAGCAATGGGCTTCTTTACAATTAAGTGGCTTAATAGTAATGCCTTCGGCCAAATTCTCTTCTGTTGCTACTGCCAGTTGCCTTGATATACCAGTGGTTTTTGTTGACCGTAATCCTGGGACCTTACCTTATGGTAGCGTGCTTGAAGACAATCAAGATGGGGTGCGTCAAGGGCTTGAATACCTTCATGAATGTGGGCACCGTAAGGTTGTGTTTTTAAGTGGGCCTAAACAAATTTACACCTTTAGTGAACGGTGTAAAGGAGCGGTGGATTGTGGTTTAAATCCCGAAATTGTGGAACTTAAAGCTGGCTCTTATGAAGAGCTTTTTATGGGCGCGTTCGAGCAAACTAATATTTTAATGATGCGTAGTGCCGCTTTAAAACCAACGGCGATTTTTGGGGCTAATAACGCCATTACTGCCGGAATTTTATATGCCTTAAGTTTAAAGGGATGCAAAGTTCCAGATGATGTTTCGGTTGTTTCCTATGGAGATAGTAGTTGGTGTCGTTTTTACCCAACTCCTATCACTTCAATTGCGCAGCCGGTAGAAGAAATGGGGGAAATGGCAGCTAAGATGTTGCTAGATCAAATTTGTGCTCATACAGCGCCAAAGCAGGTTTGTTTAAAATCCATGCTGATGGCACGGGCTTCAGTGGCAACTCCATCGGCGCGTTAATAAGTCAATGGATTGAAAGATTTAATGGGACCAACTAGCTTAAGGGTAAATGTTTGGTCGCTAGATAAGTTTTAATTTAATTTTTGCGGTCGTAGGTGCCGGTAAGTTGTGAGGGTGTATTCCATGCTTGATATTGCTAAGTTTAAAGCTAAGAGAATAAAGTGTGCCGGACTCGGCGAAGTGTTGTTTGACGTATTCCCATCTGGGCCTAAGATTGGTGGGGCCCCGGCTAATTTTGCTTATCACTGCCGTCAAAATGGCTTAGAAGCTATGGCTATTAGCTCTGTGGGTAAGGATGAGTTAGGTTTTAAGGCCCGTGACTTATTAGCAGCGCGTTTTTTACCAGCTTTACTTTTAGAAAACGATAAACCAACTGGGGCGGTTAACGTTAGTTTATCTGAAGATGGGGTGCCAACTTATAACTTTTTGGAACGAACTGCATACGACAATATTCCGTTATCAGAAGTAGTACTTGAGGTAGCTAAAGACCTAGATATGATTTGTTTTGGGACCTTAGCCCAAAGAAGTACCGCTTCGCATAAAACCATTATGAATATTCTTGATTTTATGAAGGAGGGGGCAATTCGCATTTTTGATGTTAATTTAAGACGTCAATATTTTTGTCGTGATGTTATTGAATCCTCTTTAAAACGTACCGACGTCCTTAAGTGTAATGAAGATGAATTGCCAATTTTGTGCGACTTAGCGGGCCTAAAATCTCAGACTAAGGAAGCTTACCGCCACTATTTAAAACGCCGGGGCATTAATTGTTTTATCTTCACTGAAGGCTCGACCCAAAGCACTGTTTATTTAAATAGTGAAGTTTCAGTTTTACCAACTCCAAAGGTTAAGGCAGTCGATACCGTGGGGGCGGGGGATTCTTTTACCGCTACCATTATTAGTTCTTTGATGAAAGGTCAACCATTAGCTAAAGCTCACGCCAAAGCCGTGCAAGTTGCAGCTTATGTCTGCACACAACCTGGGGCGATGCCAGACATGCCACTTGAACTAATGCGAGATTAAGTTTGGGTTTATTATCGAGTTTTTATTTATAAGTCTCGCTTATAAATGGTTACCAGAAGGCTTTAGCCAATGCCCCGAGGGGCGTGCTAGAGCCTTTTGTGTTTTAAATAGCGAGTTAGGAACTAAAGAGAGAGGCCAAAATAATCAACTACTTCTTGTAGGTTTTGATGTTTGTGGCTAAGTAGAAGTTTTAAAATGGCTAGAGGTGAGTTATTGATGATATGGGGATCATCAGGGCTAATACCGGCTTCTTTTAAAATTTCGAGGCTTTGTTTAAAGTTACCCACATCTTCGCAATAATGGGCATCGGAGCCAATGCTAAGCCAAGCACCGTGTTTTTTGGCAACTTTAGCTAGTTCCACACAACAAGGAAAACTTCCATGACGTGAATTTTTGCCACTCGAGGAGTTTATTTCTAAAGCAACGTTATGTTCTACTGCGCATTTTACGATCGCTTCGTAATCTTTAGGGAAGGTAGGATCAGCAGGATGGCTAATAATATCCACCAATCCTTTTTCGATGACCGAAGTGATGATTCTTGTGTTGGCTTCTTCGCCTAAACCAACTGGGGTAACGTGGCGATGGCAGTTGCCAATTACAAGATCAAGTTTTGGAAAAAGTGCAGGCGGGCAATCCGTGGTCCCATCCTCTAAAAAATTAGCTTCCATGCCCTTTAATAAAACGAGCCCCCTTGTAAAATGGGGAATGGCGGTAACTTCGTTTTGGTAATGAAAGCGATGGGGCGAATCAGGGAAATTGGGCCCGTGATCGGTCATAGCAATGATTTGAAGGCCTTTTTCTTTGGCAATGATTAAGTTTTCAAAGATAGTACTAAACGCATGTTGATTCGCAAGCGTATGAGTATGTAGATCTGCACAAAAGTGAGCCATAGCTATTTGATTCCTTGGTTTGGGGTGAGTTGCTCAGAGAAAAATTTGTTTGGCCACAGAGCTCATATTATTTAGAGTTGGGATGTGGAGATTTTTCAGAGTTTTTTACTTGCGAAGCTTCCTCAACCTCAAAAAGTTTAAATTCAGTTAATTCTAAGGCGCCGTCGGCTTTTAGCTGCACGCGACATTTATAACTAATAGTAGGCGCTTTAGGATTTTTGGGTTCAGCGTTACCAACAATGCTATAAAACTTATTTTGGGCCTTAGGGGCCGGAGCGAGTCTATCAGTGACGGTGATGTGGTAGGCTGAGCCCATTCTAAAACCAGTCATTTTACGGCAAAAGTTTTCCACTTTAGGCATCGCTGGATCTTTTTGCGCTCGTTCTGCTCTTTGTTCTTTATTAACAGTGTATGAGGCTGCTTTTAGTTGCATGTTATCAAGGCGTAATGGGACCGCCATGGCGGGTTCCACGCTTAAAAGTCCTACCAAAGTGCTAAAAAGATAAATACTAATTTTTTTCATAATTTTGGTTCATCCCGTCAAGTAAGGCCCGAGTGAAATTTAAGCGTTCTTGGGCGCTTTCAGTAGTTTTTAAAATTTTAATGCGATTAGCCCCATCTAAACGGTAGAGTTCTGGGTGCTCTGTAATTAAACCAGTTAAATAATCGAACTTCACGTGGACATGAGGACCAAAAGTTATACTACCCCCCTTAGCTTGCATAGTAATGGCTTCAATCCCAAGTCTACGGGCAATAAGCTTTTGGGCTGAGACTGCAAATAGGTTGGTGGCTTCTGGAGGCAATGGCCCAAAACGATCGATAATTTCAGCTTTAAGGTCATTAAGTTCATCAGCGCTTAAACAAGAAGCAAGGCGCTTGTACAAGGTTAAGCGGCCTGTAATATCGTAAATGTAGTTTTCTGGGAAGAGTACAGGAATATGATATTCAATACTAATATCGTTACTTTCTAAAGCGTCATCAGTAAGTTCTTGCCCTTCTTGCAAAGTACGGACTGCGGCTTCAAGCATTTCCATATAAAGCCCAAAACCGATGGTTTGAATTTGACCTGATTGTTCAGCCCCAAGGATTTCGCCGGCGCCACGAATTTCCAGGTCTTGGGTGGCCAAAATAAAGCCAGATCCTAATTCTTCAAGTTTAGAAATAGCGGCTAAGCGTTTTTTCGCATCGCTACTTAAACTATTTTCTGGCGGGGTTAGTAAAAATGCATACGCTTGATGGTGTGAACGACCTACGCGACCACGCAATTGATGGAGTTGGGCTAAACCAAATTTATCCGCGCGTTCAATGAGAATGGTGTTAGCGGTAGGGACGTCAATCCCTGTTTCGATAATAGTTGAGCAAACTAAAAGGTTAAATCTTTGGTGGTAAAAGTCGTGCATTATGCGCGCAAGATCTTTTTCCGGAAGCTGAGCGTGAGCTACACCAATGCGTGCTTCTGGTACTAAGGCCTGCAATTCATCAGCCCGGCGATTGATGCTTTCAACATCGTTATGTAAGAAGTAACATTGGCCCCCACGCTTAAGTTCACGTAATACCGCTTCACGAATTAAATCATCACTCCATTCATGCACAAATGTGCGTACGGCTAAACGTTTAGCCGGAGGGGTAGCGATGATTGAGAGATCGCGGACGCTATTCATCGCTAGATTTAAAGTGCGCGGAATAGGGGTAGCAGTCATGGTTAGGATATCAACGTCTGCGCGTAGCTTTTTGATTTTTTCTTTTTGCGATACCCCAAAGCGATGTTCTTCATCAACTACTAAAAGCCCTAAGTCTTTAAACTTCATGCCGGTGCTTAAAAGTTTATGGGTCCCAATGATAATATCGATTTTGCCAGACGCGGTCTCGTTTAAAATTTGCTGCTGTTCTTTAGCACTCTTAAAACGGCTTAAACAAGCTATTTCAATAGCCGTATCCGCAAAACGTTCACGGAAGTTTTCATAATGCTGATCGGCAAGCAAGGTGGTTGGGACTAAGATGGCAACTTGTTTGCCGTTATCGACAGCCACAAAAGCGGCGCGCATAGCAACTTCAGTTTTACCAAAACCAACATCGCCACAGATTAAACGGTCCATTGGTTTGGTTGATTGCATATCGGCCAAAACGGCTTTGATAGCAGTTTCTTGGTCTTCAGTAGGTTGATAACCAAAGCCTGACGCAAACCGTGCATATTCAGTTTGGTTTATCTTGTACTGAAAGCCTGCACGAAGTTTACGTTTAGCGTAAATTTCCAAAAGTCCAGCGGCGACATCCTTGATTTTTTCGGCTGCTTTTTTACGGGCTTTTTTCCACGCATCGGTGCCTAAACGGGTAAGTGCAGGATGTTCAGCCCCGGTGTAACGAGAAAGCAAATGAAGAGAGGTAATAGGAACGTACATTTTAGCGTCTTCAGCGTAACGCAAAGTAACGTATTCTCCATTGATTCCATCTATCTTCATGGTTTCAAGGCCGGTAAATTCACCAATCCCATATTGCTCATGTACGATAAATTCACCAGGTGAAAGTTCTGCTAAGTTTTTAATGACCGCATCGGGATTTATGACGCGGGCTCGACTCTTTTTGGCTCGAGCGGTATAACTACTACCTAAAAGTTCACTTTCGGTAATGATGATGTAGTTTTCATCTAAGGTCCCATTTATAAATGGAGCAACGGTGATAAATGCTCCACGTTCTTGCGCGGGCAAGGCTAAAAATTCATCGACTGAATTTATAGGTTTAACGGGTAATTCTTGACCTAACATTTCCGTGACAATTTCACGGCGACCACTACCTGAGACCGCAAATAATATGCGCTGTGGGTGAGTTTGCACAAATTCAAGTAACGGTGCAATTGGATTATGTAAGCTCCGGTTATAAGCAATTGGTGGTAAAGGCTTATCGGTCGTCGTAATAGCTTTTGTTGGAGCGGCTGCGGCTAAGCTATCTGGATAGAATTTGACTAGTGGAAATGAGTTGAGATGTGAAGCTGCTTCATCGGGCGCTAAAAACAAATCTTTAAGTGGGAGCGTTGGGTGTTCTGGATTATGGGCCCAGCGGCGACTTCTTTCGGAAGCGTCTTCATAAAATGGAGTTACAGCCTCAGTAAAATTAGCTGTTTCCATCATAATCGTATTAGCCGGCAAGTAGTCGAAAATAGTAGCAGTTTCATCAGGGGCAAAAAAGAGCGGGAGGTAGTATTCAATCCCAGCTGGTAATACTTGCTCACTAATACGTTTATAAACAGTGTGTAAAGTCAAATCTGAAGGATTAAAGACCTCACGATAGCGCTTTCTAAATAGGTTGATAGCTTCATTATCAGTTGGAAATTCGTGTGCAGGAAGCATGCGAATTTGGGCGATTTTTTTAATAGAGCGTTGGGTCTCAGGGTCAATGATAAAAAGCGAATCTACTTCATTATCAAAAAGGTCGATACGAAATGGAGTTCCACTGCCCATTGGAAAAATATCGACAATTGAACCGCGGACCGAAAATTCCCCATGTTCAAGTACTTGCTTGGTAAGGGAATAACCAACTTTAACGAGGTTTTCTTTTAAGGTGTTAAGCTCAATAATGTCGCCTGTTTTTATGACCATACTGCGGGCTTGAACATAGCTTACAGGGGCTAATTTACTAAGAATCGTAGAGGCTGCGGCAATGGTGATAGCGTGGGCTGACGTTGGTAGTTTAGCTAAAATTTCTAAACGTCTAGAGACGATATCTTGGTAAGGAGAAAATGTATCGTATGGTAAAGTTTCCCAATCGGGGAAATACCACACTTGCTCTTCGGGGATTAAGCTTTGGAGTTCGCTTTCGAGATTTAAAGCGCTTTTAGTATCCGGCGTGATAATTAAAATCGGTTTGGCGGCTTCTTGAAAAAATTCTCTGATATAAAGTGCTAAGTTGGCCCCATGTGGCCCTTTTAGAGCTAATTTTTGCCCGAGAGTGGGAACTAAAAAATTAAAACCAGGAATTAAAGACATAAAAACCTCGCCGGAAAAACCGAAGTTGTAAAGAGTGCCCTGCGGGCAAGATATAAATGATAGTTTGCTATTTTACCACGAATAAGGCGTGAGTTTTATTCTAACCTTGGCCCTAATAAAAGTTCATTCTAAACAAACTTTGTTCCATGTAGCTAAAGTCTCCATAGAACCCAAATCTTAAATAAAGCGCACTTGAAGTTAAATCTCAATTCATAGAGTAGTAATCGTTTTATTAGGTGTTAGAGCGTTGGGGCGTTAGAGGCGAAAAATTCACCAAAGCTTGGTGAGAAAAACGAAGCTATCGACGCACAACCAAAAGATGATCAATTTCAGCCAAAGGACGACTGCATGGATGGAAAAAATCAAAGGTGGCAGCGCCTAAAGCTTGTAACAACGCTGCTTTTAAATGAATAAAAGGGCGATAAATTAATTTCAAGAAAAAAAACAGACCTGCGGGTCGTTTTTTTTTAGTGGGAAAGGTAAAACTGGCTCAGTTGGCTCTATAATATAGCGCTATGATTCAAGTGCTTGGCACTATCTATTTTGGTCATAATTATTATATAATACATTTGTTTAGGGGTTAAACAAAGCCTTAAGATTTAGATAGTAAATTACAACGTTTTAGAGGAAAAAAATGATTGGTTCTTTGCGTGGCACGCTATTAGAAAAAAATGCTCCTGACGTCTTGATTGAAGTTGGGGGCGTAGGGTATGAAGTTTCCATGCCGATGACCTCATTTTATGAACTTCCAGCTGAAGGGCAGGAAGTATTTATTTATACATCTTTTATTGTGCGTGAAGATGCACATCTTATCTATGGTTTTACTACTCGTGAAGCGAAACTTTTATTTAGAGAATTACTTAAAGTAAATGGCGTAGGGCCCAAAATGGCTTTGGCGGTACTTTCTACCTTGACTCCAGCTGAATTTGTAGGGGCGGTGCAAAGAGGTGAAGCCGGTAGCTTAGTAAAGGTTCCTGGAGTAGGTAAGAAAACAGCAGAACGCATCGTGCTTGATCTTAAAGATAAGAGCACGGCTCTTGGGGCGTTACTTTCCGGTAAGGAAGAAGGAACTGATTTGGATCTTACTGGGGAATTGGCGGAAACAGTTAGTGCAGCTCGGAGCAATGAAGAAGAGCAGGCCATTGCAGCCTTAGTTGCTCTTGGTTATAAACCAAACATTGCTGAGAGTTTGATCGACAAGGTTAAAACTCCAGGAAGCACTGTTGAAGCATTGATAAGAGATGCGTTAAAAAGTCAGAAATAAGGCATGACTTAAGGCTTGGCTTTAATCGTTAAGGTTAATGGCAAAGATTGATATAGGTTAAAATGTTAGGTTGATTTAGGCAAATATTAGGTCGAAAAGGTTTAGATTTGGTTGGTAGGTTAAGATTTTGGAGTTGGAGTTATTAACGCATGATTGAAGCAGATAGATTAGTAAGCGGTGCTACTGAAAGCCGGGAAGAAGTAGCGGTTGACCGGGCTATGCGTCCACGTTTTTTGAAAGATTACGTGGGGCAAAAAGACACGGTTGAGCAGTTGCAAATTGCGATTACGGCTGCGAAAAAACGTGGTGAGCCACTTGATCATATTTTGATTTTTGGCCCGCCTGGACTTGGTAAAACCACGGTAGCTAATATCATTGCTAACGAAATGGGCGTAAATTTACGTTCAACTTCAGGGCCGGTTCTAGAAAAGAAAGCTGATTTAGCGGCGCTATTAACTAAGCTTGAGCCTCATGATGTGCTCTTTATAGATGAAATCCATCGTCTCAATCATGTGATTGAAGAATTTTTGTATCCAGCCATGGAAGATTACAAGATTGACATCATGCTAGGTGAAGGGCCATCAGCAAGTTCTATTAAGCTAGATTTACCTCCATTTACCTTAATCGGGGCCACGACTAAAGCAGGTTCCTTGACTTCGCCTTTGTTTGCTCGCTTTGGGTTAGTTGAACGTTTAAATTATTACAACGCAGAAGATTTAACTTCGATTGTAAAACGTAGTGCCTCCATGCTTAATCTAAGTCTTGATGATGACGCCGCCATGGAAATTGCGCGTCGTAGTCGCGGGACCCCACGTATTGCTAATCGCCTGTTACGTCGCGTTCGCGACTATGCGATGGTTTTTAATAACGATCATGTCTCTGGAGCGGTAGCGCATGATGCTATTGCTCGGTTAGGGGTGGATGATTCAGGCCTTGATAGACTAGATACATCTTATCTATTGGCAATTATTGATAAGTTTGATGGTGGTCCGGTTGGGGTCGATAATATCGCGGCTGCCATAGGTGAAGATCGAGATACCATAGAAGACGTTTTGGAGCCTTACTTGATTCAGCAAGGTTTTGTACAACGCACCCCAAGAGGGCGCATGGCGACGGATATGGCTTATTCATATTTTTCCCGTTCAATACCGGAAAGTGGTAAATAATTATGTCAAAAGAGTTTTGTTTTGCCGTACGAGTTTATTTTGAAGATACCGATGCTGGCGGAGTGGTGTACAATGCCAGCTATGTTAGGTTTTTAGAGAGAGCTCGTACTGAATATTTAAGAAGTTTTGGGATTTCACAACAGGACTTATTAGCTTCGCATATTGGTTTTGTGGTGGCTTCTTTACAAATGGATTTTAGAAAAGCTGCCCGACTCGATGAAGAACTTATTGTTAAATGTCGGATTGCAGAAGTAAAACGATCTTATGTGATTTTTGACCAAGAAATTACCAACAGTGATGGAAGTATTCAGTATATTAGAGCCTCCGTCAAGATTGCGTGTGTAGATCTGAGTGCGATGCGCCCTATACCGTTCCCAGAAAATTTTAAAGAGGTTTTTAAAAAGTGAACGCCGAAATTTCAATTACCCAATTGATTCTTGATGCTAGCCCTTTGGTGCAGTTTGTTATGGGGTTTTTGCTCCTCCTTAGTATTGTAAGTTGGACTGTAATTTTTCAACGTGGCAAGTATTTAAAGAACTGTCGCCAAAACGCTGATCGATTTGAAGATGAATTTTGGAAAAACACAGATTTAAATGAATTTTTCCAAGTATGTAGCCGTAAGCCAAAAGATGAGATTTCTGCGATGGAACGCATTTTTGTTGCTGGCTTTAGAGAATTTGCGAGTATGCACCGCAAGGGGGTAACTAACAAAGATACTCTCATGGATGGGACTTATAGAGCTATGAAAGTTTGCTGTGCTCGCGAATTAGAAGAATTAGAAAACCATTTGCCAACTTTAGCAACCATTGGCTCCATTAGTCCTTATATTGGTTTGTTTGGGACTGTTTGGGGGATTATGAGTGCCTTTATCGCTCTTTCTGCCGTAAAGAATGCTACTTTGGCGATGGTGGCTCCACCAATTGCAGAAGCGTTGATTGCAACCGCAATGGGCTTGGTGGCTGCAATTCCAGCGGTGCTTTTTTACAACCGTTATGTAACTAAGGTAGAAAAGTTGGAAAACCAATACCTTAATTTCATTGATGAATTTTCCACAATTCTTAACCGTAACACAGCTATTGCTGCTAACCATAAAGAAGTATAAATCTAGTAGTTGTTAGTTTATGCGGAAAGGTCTAAGTTTTAGTGTCTCGTTGAGGGACGTTAATTATAAATGGCTTCTGACCAATTGGTGATTATTAGCTAAAGGCGTGATTGGAATTAAGTAGGTAAAGCTTCAAGCTAAAAATGAATGGTAATGCTTACTTAGTTTTCAGCCTGTAAGTTACAAAGAGGAACAAATTAAATGAATAGGACCAGAGGTAAAAAAAGACCGATGGCGGAAATCAATGTAGTGCCATATATCGATGTCATGATGGTACTACTAGTAATATTTATTGCTACAGCGCCAGTGGTAATGCAAGGTGTTTCTGTCGATTTACCTCAAGCTGAATCTAAGGCCATGGATGAAAATCAAAAAGTTCCTTTTATTTGCACGGTAGATAAGGAAGGGCGTTACTTCACAGAATTTTCCGGAAGCCACCATCAAGTCGCAAATCTTGAGGAACTTACCCAAGAAGTGCAGGCACAATTAGCCCGTGAACCAAAGACTCCGATTGTTGTTCAAGGTGATGCTAGTGCGCGCTATGACAATGTTATTCAATTGATGAATGCCCTAAAAATGGCTGGCGTTGAAAATGTAGGTCTGGTGACTGAACCTGTAAGTAATAGCAAATAACTGTTCCCTAAAGTCGGTTTTTTCTAAATTGTGTTAGATTCAAAATTCAAGGCTATTTGATTATCTAAAAGTAGATTTATGGTAAGTGTCTTGCCCTAGCAAGAGACTTTATAAATAGGTTTAAAAGTGAAATTTGGTATTTTCCCAGCGGCATGTTTGGCTGTTTTATTACACATAGTCATCATTGTTGCTTTGCTTCTTAATATTGATTTAAGTAAACCAGAAAAACCTGAAGATTTGAATGCTGGGTTGATGCATGCTAATTGGATCGACCTTAATGCTATGCCTGGGGCCAAACCTGGTAAAAAAGCTCAATCAAATAAACGTCTAGAAGCACAAAGAAAAAAACAACAACTTGAAGAAGAGCAGCGTAAGGTTGAGATTGCTAAAGCGCAAGAAGAACAACGTCAAGCTGAAGCGGAAAATAGACGTAAGATTGAAATTGCCAAAGCGGAAGAAGCCAAAAAACAACAAGCTAAAGCCGAACAAAAAAAGCTTGAAGCTGAACGTCTTGAAGCAGAGCGCAAAATTGCTGCTGAAAAGAAAATTGCTTTAGAAAAGAAGAAGGCTGAAGAAAAGAAGAAGGCTGAAGAAAAGAAGAAGGCTGAAGAAAAGAAGAAGGCTGAAGAAAAGAAGAAAGCTGAAGAAAAGAAGAAGGCTGAAGCTGAAAGACAAAAAGTAGCTGAAGCAAAGAAGCAAGCGGCTGAAAAAGCGGCGGCTGAGGCTCGCCAAAAAGAAGCGTCGGCAGCTGAAGATGAATTATTTAGCGAATTAGGCGATGAAGGCCAAGGCGGAGGTGGTCCGTCTGGGGCAGGGGATGTGGCTATGAAGGAACGTGTACTGTACGGGACTATGATTAAACAACGTATAGAACAGTTTTGGCATATTGATGCATCCATGAAAGGACGCAAAGTCGTAGTATCTTTGCAGGTGGCTACTGATGGTACTATTTTGAGTCCGTCCTGTAAGGGTGATAAGCGAGTATGTAGTGAAGCTTTGCGGGCAGTTAAGGCGGTAGGCACGCTACCTAATCCTCCTGCTAGCATTTCACCAAATGAAAAAATTAATATTTCGATGACCCCACACCTATAGGAATAGCTGATTTTTCTATAGGACGTGAAAACAATATTATTTTCTGTGATGAATGAGTGATTTTTGGTGCATTTTTGGCTGAATGTTTTAAAATCGAAAGTGCATTATTTTAGTTGCTGATAACTTTTGATCGAAACCTCGGTGGAAGACAAATACATATAAAGCATTTCACCTAGCTCTATAGATAAATTGTCAGTGATTAGAGAATTCCGGTAAAAGTAGCTGGTGGTATTAACTGATGAATTTTTTACGTTTTATTGTACGAACTACGCTTTGTTTAGGCGTTTTAATGTCCGTGGCACATGCTGATTTAAACCTTGAAATAGTCGGAGGGATTAATAGCGGTCGCAGTATTGCAGTAGTTCCATTTGCAGGTCAAACTGAAAACGGGGCTGATTTAAGCTCGGTTGTGACCTCTGATCTTTCTCGTTCTGGTACTTTTGCTCCGGAAAGCACTGCGGCTTTTACAAGTAGAGCTTCAAGTGTAGCCGAGGTTCAAAAATCATCTTTTAGACCAAATGTTGAAGTGGCTGTTGTCGGGGCTGTTACTAAGTCCACAACTAGAGCAGGTTTTTATAAGGTAAATTATGATTTAGTTTCCTTAAGTGGAGACCCTAAAGCTCTTCTTAGTTTTAAAGCAGAAGTGCCAAAATCAAAACTAAGACAGTATGCTCACCATATAAGTGACCAAGTTTATGAAAAGCTCACTGGGGTAAAAGGGGCGTTTAGTACTCGTATTGCTTATGTTCGCACTCGTTTTGGCGCTAAGCATCCGTATGAACTTAATATCGCGGATTATGATGGGGCTAATGAAATTAAGCTTGTTAAATCAAGTCAGCCAATCATGAGTCCAACTTGGAGTGCTGATGGGAAAAGAATTGCTTACGTAAGTTTTGAAAATCGTAAAGCTGAAATTTTTGTGCATGATATCTATTCAAAGGCGAGAACTAAGTTAACTTCCTTTAAGGGGCTTAATGGGAACCCTGCCTTTAGTCCTGATGGTAGCAAAATTGCCATGGTTCTTTCCCGTGATGGTAACCCAGAAATTTACGTTCTGACCTTAGCATCTAAGAAACTTTTGCGCGTAACGACTAACCCGGCCATTGATACCGAACCTTCATGGAGTGCAGATGGCTCAAGTCTCTATTTTACTTCTGAACGCGCTGGCAGACCTCAAATCTACAAGATCAATTTAGCTAACGGCGCTTTATCGCGCGTAACTAGCAACCCGGTAAAGAACTTCTCTGCTAAGGCAATGCCAAATGGTAATGGTATCGTCATGGTAAATCAAAATGGTGGATTTAGAATTGTTCATGCAGATGCTAGCGGTAAGCTCTACCCATTAAGCGTGGGTCCTTTTGACGAAACACCGAGTGTAGCTCCTAATGGTACAATGGTAGTGTATAGTTCCCTTTACGGTGGGCGTAAACAATTGGCAATTGTTTCTGCTGATGGTCGTTTTAAAGCGCGTCTCCCTGGTGGCAGTGGGGATGTGTCTTTCCCTAGTTGGTCACCATATCTAATTAAATAAGAATTCTTCAATTTGTAAGGCGGTAATATTATGTTTAAAAAATTTTTACTTTCAGCATTTTTCGGGGCAACTTTAGTTTTAACTGGCTGTTCAACCAGTAATGATGGAGCTGCAGATTCAGCATTAGTGGAAGATCCAACTTCTGATAGCTCAATTTCAGGAATGGAAGATGGTGCGGTTATTGTAGGGGATAACTATCAGTCTGGTAATGATGGTTTAAACCTTACTGCCGAACAAAGAGCTAAGCTTGAAGCTTTAAAACAGGATTCTGTAATTCATTTCGGCTTCGATAGCGATGCTATTCCTAATAACTATGTATCTATGTTACAAGCACACGCTCAGTTCTTGCGTGATACTCCAAAGGTGACTGTAATTATAGAAGGTCATACCGACGAACGTGGGACCCCTGAATATAACGTAGCTTTAGGTGAACGTCGTGCCCGCTCTGTGGCTACTTACTTAATGAATTTGGGTGTTAGTGCAAGCCAGCTTTCAATTGTAAGCTACGGTAAGGAAAAGCCACTTGTAAATGGTCACGATGAAAGCGCTTATTCTAGAAACCGTCGTGCTGTAATTGCTTACTAATTCTAAATATTTGGTTTTAAAACAAAGCTCTGTTTTTTAGAATTTAAAACCGCTTTTAGATGTAAATGTTTTTAAATCGCAACTCACAAGGTTGCGATTTTGTTTTTCTGGAATTCACTAAAACAAGAGTAGGACTGATGTGTTATTATTAGTGAGGTTTTGGTGCTATAAGCAAAAATAGGTATAGTGGAAAATCAGAAATGAAGAAATTAGCCCTTTGTATAATTCTAAGTGGTCTTTGTATGACTAACTCATACGCTTCTGATAGCGACGATATAAATGCGCTTCGTCAGGAGCTTAACGCCCGCAATGCTGCCATGCTTGAGATGCAAAATACGATTAGCCGTCAAGACCAGACCATTCGTATGCTCCAAGGTAATCTGTCCGATATGGAAACACAGATTAGTACCTTAAATGAAAATCAAAAGGTGTTATATACAGAACTAGAGTCTTTAAAAAAGGCAAATGCTCAAGCTCCGGCGGCAGATGGTACGTCTTCTGTGGCTGCTTCAGCAATCTCTGTTCAAGCGGGCTCCACTACGGCCAAAGAACCTGAAAAGAAAGCAACTGCACAGACTAATGCAGTTATTACCAATGAAGCTAAGGCTTTATATGATGACGCATACCGTAAGATGGCAGCAGGGAATTTTAAAGAAGCTTCCGCAGGTTTTCAGGAGTTGATAACCAAGCATAGTGATTCGGCTTTAATTCCTAATGCCTATTATTGGATGGGGCAGATGAAGTATAAAGAAAAAAATTTTGCTAAGGCCAAAGAGAACTTCTTAATTGTTACGAAGTATAAAGATTCGCAAAAGCGGGCTGACTCTATTTATAAATTGGGCTTAATTTCTTTAGCCCAAAAGGATCCGGAGCGCGCCAAAAAGTTCTTTAAGCTTGTGGTACAGCAATATCCGCAAGATACTTCCGCAATGTTTGCCAAAAAAGAACTAGAAAAAATTAAGTAAAAGAGCCTTGTTTTAGGAATTTAGGTCTTAAGAATTGATTCGTTAAATGGCAAATTGCTTAAAATGTGCGCAAACAAAATCTTTTTTTAGAAAAAAAAACAGAGCTACCATGGAATTTGGTGCTCTGTTTTTGTTTTTATAAGCGGTAATTTTAAAAAAAGTGCGTCAAATATTGATTAAAAATGAGTGGGAAAAAACATCGATTTTAGTGAATTTTGTGGCAAAAATAGACAAAAATGCTTGATTTTGATGAAATAACAAACAATGTTAAAAATTTTAAAAAAAAGGCTTGCACAAAAAAATAAATACTGTATCATACGTCCTTGTTGAGACGATAGCTTTCACTAACTGGTTGGGTCGTTAGCTCAGTCGGTAGAGCAGCGGACTTTTAATCCGTTGGTCGACGGTTCGAATCCGTCACGACCCACCACTCTGCGATTGAAAGATTTAGGAGGTTGGTAGAAAAGTCTTAACAGGATTGAATGGGTCCTTAGCTCAGTTGGTAGAGCAGTTGACTCTTAATCAATTGGTCGACAGTTCGAGTCTGTCAGGACCCACCATTCAATCATCCCAGTGGTCGCTTAGCTCAGCTGGGAGAGCATCTCCCTTACAAGGAGGAGGTCATAGGTTCGATCCCTATAGCGACCACCACAAAAATTACTTCGGATACTCCGGTTATACCGAAGGCATGCTGCCAACTGGTCGCTTAGCTCAGCTGGGAGAGCATCTCCCTTACAAGGAGGAGGTCATAGGTTCGATCCCTATAGCGACCACCAGCTCGGCTGCATGAATCACCGGTACCACAGAGAATGGTCGCTTAGCTCAGCTGGGAGAGCATCTCCCTTACAAGGAGGAGGTCATAGGTTCGATCCCTATAGCGACCACCAATTCTCACCTTTTGAATGGGTCCTTAGCTCAGTTGGTAGAGCAGTTGACTCTTAATCAATTGGTCGACAGTTCGAGTCTGTCAGGACCCACCATTCAATCTTCTTTTATTTCCCATTATATTCTTATCAATTCATCTTCTAACTTTTTAATATTTTTGTTTTATTTCTTCTTCGGCTGCGCCTTTGTAGTTGTTGTACTCCATTTTTGTTTAAGCGCCTCTTGTTCAATTTCATACCATATTTGGTCGAGGTTGGGTTGATTCATTCGGGGGACGTTAAAGTTAAGCTTTAGGGATTGCTTAGGCAGGCTAGAGCCCTTGTGAGTAGGTGTGTCGACTTAATGAGGTGGATTAGATTTGGGTGAAATGAGTACTTAACCTTTATTTAAAAGCTTATTCCTTAACCATTGCTTAAATTTAGAACAATTGAAAAAAATTATTGCACATTAAAAACTAGGTTTGTATAATGCGCTTGTTGTCATAAGACGACATGGTGCGGGTCCTTAGCTCAGTTGGTAGAGCAGTTGACTCTTAATCAATTGGTCGACAGTTCGAGTCTGTCAGGACCCACCATTTCAAGGTTTCCTTCCTTATTTAAATTCTCTTTTATTTTCCTCTAGTTTTATCAATATCACTATTTAAGCTTTTAATCTTTAGTTCTATTGTTTTTGATTTTTGGTTTTTATAAATCTTCTATATAATTGCCGTGTTTATGGTTTGTTTAGAAGTACTCGTGCCTATTAAGCGCTTTTTAATAAAATTAGCTTTAAGTAGGTTCAAGCTTTAAATATCTCTATTTGGGGTGCATGTTTTAAAGTATCAATTTTGCATTGGTTTTAGGATTAAATTATGGCAGTTATTCTTGGAGTAGACCCAGGCTCACGCGTAACCGGGTATGGGGTAATTAAAAGTGTAGGCGGAAAAATTACCTACCTTGGCTCTGGCTGCATAAGAACTAGCGGTGATACTTTAGCCCCAAAACTTGGGCAAATTTTTGATGGAATTGAAGAAATTATCACCCAATACCAACCTGACTATATGGGGATTGAAGAAGTCTTTCTGTCTAAAAACGCCATGAGTGCGCTAAAGTTAGGGCAAGCTCGTGGGGCTGCGATTGTCGCGGGGGTCAAAATGGGTGTGCCGGTATATGAATATAGCGCCCGTCAAATAAAGCAAGCAGTGGTGGGCTATGGGAATGCAGAAAAACACCAAATCCAAAGTATGGTAGTTTCGATTTTAAAGCTAAACAAATCTCCTCAGGCGGACGCGGCAGATGCTTTAGCTTGTGCTATTTGTCATTCTTATACTTTATCTTCCCTGATTGGGATGAACATCGGGGGCTTAAAGGTAAAAACTACCGGTACAGCCCGCGGTCGACTTTATTAAATGTAGCTTTTCAATTAAGGTTTTTTCATTTAAATTTGTTGCTAATTTGCGCTAAAATCTTTAGAATATGCAGACTAACAAGCAATGCTTTAGAATTTGGATGCCCTTTTGGCATCGTTTCGGGTCCAATTAACCTTACAGTATGTAAGAATGTTAAAAGGATGGTTAGCAATTTTTTCGTAAGGAAAACTCATCGCAGTTGCGATAAATGGTACCCATGCTGAATTAGTGATCGGCATCGGGTGAATTTAAACTCTTTTAAGGAGACTAACATGTCACTAACTAAAGAACAGAAGCAAGAAATCGTTGCTCAGTACGCACGTTCAAAAGATGATACTGGCTCACCAGAAGTTCAGATCGCTATTCTTACCGCTCAGATCAACGAACTCCAGGGTCACTTTGAAGTTCACAAGAAGGACTTCCACAGCCGTCGCGGTCTTCTCCGTATGGTTTCTGAACGTCGTAAGCTTCTTGACTACCTCAAGGGTAAGAGCGAAGAACGTTACAACGACCTCCGTGTAAAGCTTCAGATTCGTCGCTAGTTTTAAGTCTTGGTGCAGGTTACTTGCACCAGATTTGTAAAAGGGAAGAACATGCGAGTCTTCCCTTTTTCTTTAGTGTAATTGCCTTTTTCATATTATTCTTTCCTGTTCATTTCTGTTTCGTTCCATTCCGTTGTGTTTTTTTTTGGGGCTTTTGTCTCATTTCTGCTCTTTTATTGTTCTCGCCTGCATGTTTCTTTATATTTCATTTTTTTTACGGAAAAAACTAGCCAAAAACTAAAAATATTTTTTTTAAGAACTTACTAAGTTTAAAAAAATTGCGATGAATAGCCACATATGTAAGTGTGTTACTGCTTTTTTATTGATAGAACATCGCTCTACATTTATACTGTATCGCAAATTTTCAGACTGTATATTTTTGAAAGGTAATTAAGAGTGAAACCTATAGTAAAGACATTCAAGTACGGTAGACATACCGTTACTTTGGAAACTGGTGCCATGGGCCGTCAAGCTGACGCTGCAGTTATGGCTAGTATGGATGATACTTCTGTATTTGTAACCGTTTGTGGGGTTAAGGAAGCAGCAGGGGAAGATCGTGACTTCTTTCCTCTTACAGTAGATTACCAGGAACGCTCTTATGCTGCTGGTCGTATCCCTGGTGGTTACTTCAAGCGTGAAGGTCGCCCTTCTGAAGGTGAAACCTTAATTGCACGTCTTATCGACCGTCCAATTCGTCCATTGTTCCCGGCAGGTTTTACTAATGATGTTCAGGTAATTGTAACTGTAGTTTCTGCTAACCCAGAAATTCCAACTGATATCATTTCTCTTATCGGTACTAGTGCGGCTCTTTCTATTTCCGGAATTCCATTTAATGGCCCAATCGGCGCAGCTCGCGTAGGTTATATCGATGGTAAGTACGTACTTAACCCTCTTAACTCAGAACTCCCATCTTCAAAGCTTGATCTCGTAGTTTCAGGTACTGATAAGGCTGTATTGATGGTTGAATCTGAAGCGAAGATTCTCCCAGAAGACACTATGCTCGGCGCTGTAATGTACGGCTACGAACAACAGCAAGTTGCGATTGAAAACATCAAAGAATTTGCGCGTGAAGTTAACAAGACTCCATGGAATTGGACTGCACCAGTTGTTGATACCGAACTTGAAGCTCGTGTTAAAGAACTTGCTGCTGACAAGTTAGGTGAAGCATATAGAATCACTGATAAGCTTGCAAGACAAGATAGCGTAGCTGCCACTAAGGATGCTACTTTGACTGCTCTTCGTGCTGAATATGCAGAAAAGGGGCAGGAACTCAATGAACTCAGAGCGGCTGAATATTTCCACGCTTTGGAAAAGCAGATCGTTCGTACTCGCGTTTTAAATGGCGAACCTCGTATCGATGGCCGTAACACCAAGATGGTACGTCCACTTACCATTGGTACTGGTTTATTGCCACGCGTTCACGGTAGTGCTTTGTTCACTCGTGGTGAAACTCAGGCTATGGTTACTTGTACTTTAGCTTCGGAACGTGATGCTCAGATTATTGATGAACTTTGTGGCGAACGTACTGAACGTTTCCTATTACATTACAATTTCCCTCCATACTGTGTAGGTGAAATTGGTCGTATCGGTTCACCAAAGCGTCGTGAACTCGGTCACGGTCGTTTAGCTAAGCGCGGTGTTAGTGCGGTGCTTCCTTCAAAAGAAGAATTCCCATACACCATCCGTGTAGTATCTGAAATCACTGAATCAAATGGTTCAAGCTCAATGGCTTCTGTATGTGGTTCTTCATTAGCACTTTTTGATGCTGGTGTACCTTGCAAGGCTGCGGTAGCTGGTATTGCTATGGGCTTAGTGAAGGAAGGCGACAAGTATCAAGTTCTTACTGATATCTTAGGTGATGAAGACCACTTAGGTGATATGGACTTTAAGGTTGCTGGTACTACTGAAGGTGTTACTGCTTTGCAGATGGATATCAAGATTGATGGTATTACCCGTGAAATCATGCAGGTTGCATTGAAGCAAGCTCACGAAGCTCGTCTCCATATTCTTTCTGTAATGAACAAGGCTTTACCTGAACCAAGAAAAGAAGTTTCTCAGTTTGCTCCACGCATTCATACCATGAAGATTCCAGCTGAAAAGATAAAGGAAGTAATTGGTAAGGGTGGTTCAGTAATTCGTTCAATTACTGAAGAAACTGGCACTGTAATCGATTTGAGCGATGATGGTACTGTTAAAATTGCAGCGACCGATGGCAAGAAGGCAGAAGCTGCTATTGCACGCATCAACGGGATTATTGCTGAAGCTGAAATCGGCCAGGTTTATCACGGTAAAGTTACTAAGATTACCGACTTTGGGGCTTTTGTGAACATTCTTCCTAACAAGGATGGCTTAGTACATATTTCTCAGATCGCTCATGAACGTGTAAATGACATTAACGAATACCTCACTGTAGGTCAGGAAGTTGACGTTAAGGTTCTTGATATCGATAAGCAGAACAAAATCAAGCTTTCAATGAAGGCTTTAGTTGAAGCTCCTGAAGCTCCTGCTGAAGGTGAACAAAATGCTGAAGCTCCTGCTAGTGTTGAAGCTCAAGAAGCTCCATGCGCTTGCGCAGAAGAAGCACCTGTAGCAGAAGAAGCACCTGTAGCAGAAGAAGCTCCTGTAGCAGAAGAAGCACCTGTAGCAGAAGAAGCTCCTGTGGCAGAAGAAGCTCCTGCTGAAGCTCCATGTGCTTGTGCAGCAGAAGAAAATGCAGCTAGTGAAGAAAACAAAGCTAAAGCTGAATAATAACTTTTAGTTATAAATAAATTAAACAGGCCTCGAAATATTTTGGGGCCTGTTTTTTATGCTTGTTGGGAAGCACAAGGTAAAAAAACGGCAATTATTTAAAATTGCCGTTTTTAAAACTTATCTTTTTAGCTTCTTAGCTTAATCTTTGTTTGGAGATTCCTTGATCCAATTTTTGGCCATGGTTATGACATCTTCAAAGGTTCGGGCCCCACCAGTAAACCCAGCTTTGTGCACAAAGGTGGCTGTCGAGATCCCGGCAAGTTTATTGAGGTCTTCGAATTCACGCCCACGCCAACTTACAGGAGCTGAGCATCTGTTTTCAAAACGGGCAGATTCAGAACCTGGTAGGGATTGAATACGCCAACCACGACCATTGTGGTCTGGATATACAGCTAAAAGACAATTGGTGAATTTATCCCAATTGTTAAGTACGGTTTCAAACCATGGTAATTTTTCAGACATTAATAGAATTTCGCTACCATCGTATGCTTGTAATACTTTAGCTTCGTCTCTGCTGTTTTTAAGAATGTTAATAAAAATGCGGTTAAACAAAGTCTTAAAACACTCTAAAGTGTTTAAAAAGTTGAGCATTTGTTCTTCATCAGTGCCATCTGGAGCATTTTGCAAAGCAATCAAAGCCGGAATAATTGGAGCTTTCATAAAGAAGCCATTCATCCAATCGTAAACTTGTTTACTTTGAGCGTCTTGAGGGGCAGCGTGTTCTAAAGTGTAAGTGTCAAGTTGGCCATTATCAGTTAAATCAATAAACTGCATGAACTTATTATCGATAACAGTCCAAGCGCGACTGATAGCTTCATTATCTACATCGGCCAATTCAGGGATTGAATTGGTGTATTTAAAGAGTAGTTGGCGCCCGTAGAATTCCCAAATTAAACCAGCAGTAGCGTACTTTATACCGTTAGCACGAGTTTTGGTGAATTCTTTTGGGTGGTGGTCAAAGTGTTTTTTAAGATCGAATTTACCTGAAACATCAATGACGATATCAGCACGTTCAAGTTCTTCTGGGTCGCGAGAACGGATCACTCTGAAATCATCATGGAGTAATGATAGGATGACGCAAGCTGTAAGCTCATCCGCATGAAAAGATCCATTGTGTGTAGCAACAAGCATGTTCATTTCCTTCTTGTGCAGATTTGAAAATATTTAACTCATTTATTCTAACTATAATAGAAGTTTGGTGGGAAAATTATTGTGAAAAATGTTGGATTATCCCAAGCAAATTCTTTAAGGGGCATGGTTTGATGAATTGGGGAGCAAAGTTTCGGAAACGAAACTTTGTTTTGAACTATGAAGTGAGTTTGAGTTTAGCTAAAGCTAAGGCTTCGATAAACGATATCTTAAGCGTTCAAAGTCTAATGAGTAGTGGTTGAAGTATGGATAGTGATTTGTATCACGTTTAAGGTATGATAAAATGATTTTTTATAAATTTTTTGTGTTGTGAAATTAAGTGTTTCATAACTTGGTTTGGTAATGATTGGAGAACGGCCCGTGGAACAGAACCAGGCTCAAGTAAATAACCACGAAATTATTTTAGCTCCGATGGAAGGCGTACTTGATTACCCTCTTCGTCAGGTAATTACCGCTCTTAATCGTTATGATTATTGTGTTAGTGAGTTCATTAGAGTATCGGATGTAGTTTTTCCGGCGCGAATTTTCTATCAAGAAGTACCAGAATTAAAAACAGGTGGTTGTACTCAAAGTGGGACCCCGGTGTGGGTGCAATTGCTTGGGGCTGACCCAAAACTTATGGCTGAAAACGCCGTAATGGCGGTTAAGTGTGGAGCTTTAGGGATCGATTTGAATTTTGGGTGCCCATCTAAGTTTGTGCACCGTTCAAATGGCGGGGCCGCGGTTTTAAAATATCCTAAGCTTTTAGGAGAAATAGTGCAGGCTGTGCGTGATGCTATTCCAAGCGAAATTCCTGTAAGTGCCAAAATTCGCTTAGGGTGGGATGACAGTGCTGAAGCACCAGAAATTTTTAGTCGCTGCTTAGAAGGTGGCGCGAATAAGGTGATTATTCATGCGCGAACAAAGGCAGACGGGTATCGCCCTGGCACTATAAAGTGGGAAGCCATTGCACCTTTAGCGGCCTCAACTACCATCCCGGTCGTAGCTAATGGTGATATTGTTGATGGAGCTTCCGCAGACGCTTGTCGCAAGATAAGTGGTTGTGGCAGTATTATGCTTGGACGTTTTGCGATTGCTATTCCAAACCTTGAACGATTAATTCGAGTGCAAGAAGCAAAAATGGCTCCTGCTGACGTGTTAAAGCACGTGCTTGAATTTGTTGATTTTATCGGGGTGTGGGCTAACTCTCACTACCAAAAAGCTCGAGCTAAGCAGTTTATGGGCTATATTAGAATGGCCTATCCCGAACTTACAGGCACCTTTAGAGCGATGTGTCGCTCGGAAGATGTAGCTGAAATCATTTCAGTTTTAAGTAAGGCGCAAGCAGATTTTGCTCAAGGCCGGGAACCTGTTTTTGTGGCTTCGCCCCCTAAAACCCCAAGTGCGTCACCAGAAAATTAAATCAAGATTCTGACTGCTCCCACGGGCAAGCCTGTGGGGTTCTGATTGAAGTGTAGCTTGTATTCGTACACCATTTTCAGGCTTTGGAGTTACAAGATGTAAATCTGTTTGAATCAGAACTTTTTTTACCAAAGAGTCCTACGACCACATTAGCGGTAAATTTCTGTCTTACGGCAAGGAAGTACAGTCAATCTTCCTAACGTTTAGATTATTTATTGTTCCATGCTAATGTCAAGTAGTAGAAATATAGTTTTTCATAGAAAAAGCGACTTTCATCCTACATGCAAGCGTGTGGGTTTTACGCTGCAATTTATCTAAAATCTCCAAGAAGACTCCTTCCTCTTTAGGTGGGAGATGAATTGTTTTTTT
>OIZS01000247.1_pt1 | contig 26148 bp, 27 predicted proteins | sample 1588641 | NCBI WGS metagenome assembly OIZS01 (sample SAMN03283240) | human gut metagenome | biome: human-associated habitat; material: feces | host: Homo sapiens | place: Peru | collected 2012
AGCTGTATCGGTATTTTCCGAAATCTTCCTCATCCTCAAAAAGCTCCAGTTGCTTAATCTGTTTTCCCGCGGCTTTGGGGCGTTTCTCTATTTCCTGCCTGACCATCACAATGCGTCTCGGTCTCTCCCAGCTATTTGCCTGGTAAGTGTTTTCGGATATTTCCAATCCGTCTGTCAACTCTATCCATTTGCGTTCATTGGCAAGGCTGTATTTTATGCGATTATTGAAACGGCAGGCTGTGATATAGTGTAACCCCTTGTCTTCCAGAGAGTCAAGTATCTCCTTTGCAAAGAAGCCACTGTCCATGCGGACCAGTCCGACGCGTTTGCCGTCCAGCTTTGACAGTGTGTCCTCAAGAAATGACAGATAATTGGTGTTTGCGGATGTATTGCCTGGGCGTAGCCAATAATTTGCTATCATCCTCACATCGGAAACGAAAGCAAGTAGAGGATGATGCGAGAGCCGTCCTGGACGTTTGGGGTTGTATCCTTTGGCCGCTCCTTCCTGATTTCCCTCACGGACCATTACCGTTGAATCGAAGTCCAAGGTGTAATTGTCGAACTTCAACTCGGAGAAGAACCAACGGAATAAATTTCCGAAAACACGCTGGTTGACAGCTTGGGAGAATTTGTTGAGATATCGCTGGTATGCACGATGGTCCGCGCCACGTTTCCACCCAAGCAGGTCACATAGCGCGGTGTCATAACGCACAGCGTCAAGATGGCCAAAGCAGCTGGCACCACACCACACACCTGCAAACAATCCCAATATTAGCTGGATCGGTTTATAGCCACGGTTGGATCCTTGAAGTGGGACACCACTTTGCATAATATGCTCTTCAAAATGACATTTCTCAAGCATTTTGAAGAACAGGGAAAGGCCACCAAAAGGTGTTATTTCTTTATTTACGAACTTTATATCACAGTCTCGCATCGGAACAGGTACTTTTTTTCGTGGTAAAGTTAGTAAAAATTTAAGTATCAAACATATACAAAACTGATTTTCTAATGGCGGTCATTAGAAATAACAAGAAGTTTTTTTCTAATGACCGATTTGGGTTAAAAAGATTGTAACTGTTTAGCGGTAGTAGCATGAATAGTTCTCTAAGATTAATAAATGCTAAATTTTCTCTTTAATACGTGTCTGTTTCGAACTTTTTTCATAAACTTGCAGCATAATTTATCAACCATATAATTCTATTAAATTATGAGTCAAAAAATTTTTATACGTCCGCAAACTCGGAAACGCACAGATGCGATTAAAGAAAAAAACAGTTATTTTTTATGCCCTTCAAATACCGTGCTTACAGGAAGGTGTCATTCTGGTGATGAAAATGGTAAAACATGGTACGAATACAGTACGTTGGCTGCTTTTGATGAGAATAATTCCGTTGTTCAGGGAAATATTATTGTTGATGACATTCAATGGTCTCCTTGGTTTAAAGAATCTTCTGGAAATGGGTATGATGCCGTTGAGAATCGTGTGTTGGTAGGACGTCAACATAATGGTGACGAGAACGGACAAACCAGATATGCCACGGGCATTATTAAGTTTAACGGTAAAGAAGTATCGATTGTCAATCAAATAACGTCTGATAGCATAAAAGAATCTCGAAACGTATGGGTCTCTTCCGACGCGAATCGTTTTATGACTGGCCGTCATCATTCTGGCGATGAGAATGGGCAGACCTTTTATCATTTTTCAGAGGCACAATATTCGTTCCAAACAAGTGACAGAGCCCCGGAAGGGACACGTCTCGTTCCCGACATCAGGCAAACTACTGCTTCCCAAAAAGAAAGCAATTCATACTTTTTATGTCCGTCAAACTGCGTGATGACTGGTAGAAAGCATGATGGCGATGAAAATGGAGACACGATTTACGAATATGCCTCACTCAAGGCCATAGACGCGGAAGGAAACAAGGTCGAGGGTGTCATCTCCGTGAAAAACATAGTATGGATTTATAATATTGTGGAGTCCTATGGATTAGCTTATGACGCCCCTTGCGACAAGGTGATTGTGGGGCGAAGCCATAAAGGAGATGAGAATGGCTTTACAACCTACTGCCAAGGATACATAGTAATTTCATAAGGTATGAAACTGGAGAAAGCATTTTTCTTGTGTTGCGTTTCTTTCGCGCTGTCTGGGTGTTTTCCAAAAGATAACAGTCCTGGCCAAGATGATAATTCAGGACATTGTTATTATGAAGAAGATCCCGCCATAGCTGATCGCCATGCTGGAACATACGATGGGGTGGTTTGCGTAGTAACATCTGACACAATAATAGACACTCTTTCCACATGCCATATAACATTCGGTGACCATAAAGACATGCACATATATTCTAATATACCTGCAAATGTATTGGCCAAACTTACGACTTCCGATGAGGATAAGGACGCTTTTGATAACTGCAGGGATTCTTTCCCGCTTAAATTGGGATATTATGTGGTAAGATGGCAAGGTGAAACAGATAAACCTCTTTACAGCTACATGATAAATGATTGGAAAGGGAGTATGGGATTTGTAATAAGGAATCATGTTTACAAATTTTCTTTTTCCATAAAACAAAAAAGATTATACGATTCCAAATTTTCAGAATATAAATACGATGGACTACCTGTAAAAGGATTTTCTTTCAACTTCGTAACCATCACGAAAGATGGAGCTGAGATACCATTGGAAGCCAACAAGGAATTGACTGTATTAGGCGAGTGGCTTTGAATGGCTTAGGTCCTATACTGATTCGTGTGGGTAAAATACACTTCCTTACGGAATTCTCACACTCTAAGTTTTTTCTCCACACGGATTTAAAAGATTTGAAAGATAGCTACGCCGCAAGCGTCATAAAGATGTGAAGCTAAAACACCCACATAAATCAACATAGGCACCATAATTATATAATGCTTTGCAGGGGCGGGCCCTGCAAAGCATTATTAGTTATCCGCAGTGGAAGAACTTTTTTACGAGTATTCCAATCTCGCGCCTGTCCTCGGCAATGTCGTGGCGCAGCGTGCGGTCGTTATACGATCTCAGTTCTTTCACTATGCCGTTTATCATGTGAGGCGAGAAGATGTGGCTTGCCTCGTAAACTGCCCGCTGCTTTAGCAAGCAGTCGGCAGACGCGTCGCAAGAGTCGGGCAGGTGGTCGAGTTGAGCGAGCCTCTCGGCGTGGGCTGGGTCGTTGATGTCGCCATCCACGAAAGTGCGCTCAGCCAACTCAAGGGCGTTGTCCATCTCGAAACCGTGGCGGCACGCCACGCAGAGCGCGGCAATGTATTGGTACACGTCTGCCGAGCCGTCGCCGGAACGAATCTCGAAAGTCTGCTTCACGCTTCCGCGCTCCTCGTAGGGCACCTCCTGCTCCAAAGGGTTGGCAACATGGCTCATGTCCACGCCCGACGTCCAACCCAATGGTACGCGAACGAGGGCGGAGCGGTTGCTCATGCCCCAACAGATGTTCGTAGGTGCCTCTTGGTGTGGCACGAGGCGGAAATAGCTCGTCGGAATCTTGTTGCCGAACGCCGTGAGGCTTGGCGCGAGTTCTATGCATCCGGCTATTGCCTTGCGCGCGTTGTCGTTGAGCTTCCCGCGAGTCAACAGCATGTTGCGACCGTCCTTCATGAGCCTCATGTGGATGTGCAGCCCTGAGCCCGCCTTGCCCGTGGTAATCTTCGGGGCGAAGGTGACGTTGAGACCCACCCTCCATGCGAGGTTGCGGATTACCCATTTGGCTATTAGGAGCTCGTCGGCGGCTTGCATCGCCGGCACCGGCAGAAACTCTATCTCATTTTGCTCATAGAGCAAGCCTTCAAGCTCGAAATTGCCAACCTCCGAGTGTCCATATTTAATGTGTCCGCCCGCCTTGGCAATATAGTCCATGCACTTCTGCCTGAACTCGCCCATCTTGGCGTATGGCGCGCTCTCATGGTAGCCGTGCTGGTCGCGTGCCTTGTAGTTTTCGTCGGCTTCCTTTATGACATAATATTCCAGTTCTCCCATGGCCTCGAACTCCATGCCCGTAGTGGCTCGGAACGTCTCCACCGCCTTGCGCAGGGTGTGTTCCGGCGACGACTCCAAAGGCTGGCCGTTCTTGTTGAAGAAAGAGCAGAGCATACACAGCGTAGGCTCCTCGCTGAAGGGGTCCACGAAAGCCGTGGAGAAGCGAGGCAACACGTAGAGGTCGCTGCTCGCCGCCTCGATGAACGAGAAGAGGCTGGAGCCATCGACGCGCTCGCCGCAGGTGAGAATGGTTTGCAGGTAGTCGATGTCGGACAGCACGAAGTTGAGCGTCTTCACCTTGCCGTCGCCTCCAGGATACAGGAAGTTGACACGTCGAATGTTGTTTTTCCTCACGAAGCGCACGATGTCCTCGCGTTTTATCTCCTCGGGTGCCATCTGCAACTGGTCTATCACGGTGTTGGCATTGAATATCAATTGGTTGTTGTTCATGGTAGATGGTTTTTAACTATATATATGTAGATAATATTCATGTCTTGATGATTGCAGTGGCAAAACTAAACAAAAATCCGTAATGACACCCGTTAAGTGATGCTAAAAATATCTTGTTTTTTATAAGTAGTTGATAACAAGTAATTCGCGTATGTCGTACTTGTTGTTTGGGTTGTATGTGTCATCGTGAAATTTTTTGAGGATTATATTTGTTATAAATTTGACAATATCGTTTTTTAGCATTAACTTTGTGGTATTAGATTAATTCAATTGTCTATGGTGCAGAATGTCAAGGAAGTTCCATATGGAGTCTCTGATTTCCGAACAATGGTTGAGCAGAACATATATTATGTGGACAAGACCATGTATATCCTGGAACTGGAGAAGCAGGCTAGGTATATCATTTTTATCCGTCCCAGACGTTTCGGCAAGAGCGTCTTCTTGGGTATGCTACATGCCTACTACGATAGCCACACGAAGGACAAGTTTGAACAGTGGTTCGGTAATCTCTGGATAGGCAAGCATCCAACCCCCTCGCAGGGCAGGTATCAAGTGCTCCACCTCGACTTCTCGATGGTGGGGGGTAACATAGACAACCTGGAGGAGAAGTTCAACTTTTATTTGGGCGTACAACTTGACGGTTTTGTCCGTTACTATGATGAGTTTTATTCTGACATGATTAAGCAAAATGTCTATGCGACTCAAGACGCAGGAGGAAAATTGGCTATCATACAGAATGAAGCTAAGATGAAGGATTATCCGCTTTATCTCATCATCGACGAGTATGACAACTTTACCAATACCGTGCTCAATGAGCAGGGAGAGAAAGTGTATTGGGCCATGACGCACGCCGAGGGTTTCTATCGCGACATCTTCAAGAAGTTCAAGGGCACGTTTGAGCGAATCTTTATCACGGGTGTCAGTCCTGTGACTTTAGACGACGTGACGAGCGGCTTCAATATCGGTTGGCACATTTCCACCAAGCCAGAGTTCAACCAGATGCTTGGCTTCTCCACCGAGGACGTGCGTGACATCTTCAATTATTATAAAAGCACGGGAGAGGTGCGCCCCGACTGTGACGTGGAAGCGGTGGTCAACGAGATGAAGCCTTGGTACGACAACTACTGTTTCTCAAAGGACGCGTTCTATACACAGAGCAAGGTGTTCAACTGCGACATGGTGATATATTACCTGCGCAACTACATGAGCTACGGCAGGTCACCTGAGGAGATGATAGACCCCAACACCAAGACCGACTACAACAAGATGAAGAAGCTGCTTCAGCTCGACAAGATGGATGGTGATCGCAAGGGCGTGATACGCACCATCGCCGAGAAAGGCGAGATTGCTGCACAGCTTTTCACCACGTTCCCGGCGCATGACGTCACCAATCCGGAGGTGTTCCCAAGTTTGCTGTTCTATTATGGCATGTTGACCATAAAGGGCATCTTGGGCAGCCAGCTCATCTTGGGCATCCCTAATAATAATGTGCGCAAGCAGTATTACGGCTTCTTGCGCGACGAGTATCAAGACGTGAGGCATGTCAACACCAACGACTTGATTACGATGTTCACCTACATGGCATTCGACGGAAAGTGGCGTGAGCCATTGGCTCACATGGCTGATGCCTATGAGAAGGTGTCGTCGGTGCGTGACGGCATTGAGGCGGAGCGCAACTTGCAGGGCTTCTTCATGGCATACCTCAGCTTGGATCCTTATTATTATACCGCTCCGGAGCTGGAACTCAATCATGGCTATTGCGATTTCTTCCTCTTGCCCGACTTGACGCATTATCCTACCAAGCACAGCTATATATTGGAGCTCAAGCTAATACCGAAGAGGGAAACGGGCATGACCAGGGCCGCTCACAAGGCAAAGATTGACGAGCAATGGGATCAGGCGGTCGAGCAAATCAATCGTTATGCTGAGGCTCCGAGGGTGGAGGCGTTGCGCCAGGGCACCCAGCTGCATAAGATCATCATGCAGTTTGACGGTTGGAAGCTATGGAGGATGGAAGAGGTGTGAGATTCTCTTATTTCTGAAAAACTTTTGGGGCATTCAGGTTGCGGACGGCCATTCGGGATTTTAATGGCCTCTAACCATCCATAGCCGCCCCTGCAAAGCATACGATACATGTAAAATAATTTACAAATGGTCGTCTGAGAATCGATTTTTTTTAACCAAGCTGTCTCTTGGTTGTAAATGACGCGATTATGGGCTGTTTTGATAAACGGTTGATTATTAAGCGATTATGTTTTTAGAGGTTTTCGGGTGTCGCCAATTCGCTAACATGGCGTCGCCGTTACGGTGTAATCGTGTCGCCGTTACGGTGTAATCGCGTCGCCGTTACGGTGTAATCGCGTTGCCATTACGGTGTAACGGCGATGCGATTACACCGTAACGGCAACGATTTTTGGCCGAAAACCGCCCAAAGCTGTTGTCAAAGGGCAAAAGGCTACCCTTTTTTCGCTCTATTTGCCCCTGTTTCCAAGTGTTAAATTTCGGCAATAATATTTTACAATTCCATGTGGGCGCATGGTGCCTGTCATGGATTATCGGGAGCCGCGCCTTCAGAGTTTCCTTTTCTCGAAGTCCTCTATCATCGCGCGCCATTCGGGGGTGAAATCAACCTTCTCGCCCTTATGGGTGTCGTAGAGCACCATGATGGTTTCGCCTATGCACTTCACCTCACCATCTTTGCCCACGAGCTGTTGACGTATGGTGAAACTTGTCTTTCCAATATGGGTTATGGCAGTCTGCACCGTCACTTCACCATCCTTGGTGTAGACCTGGTGCATGAAGTCGGCTTCGAGATGAACGGTGACTATGGCCACCTTGCCCACTATTTCAGGGCAAACGGTGCGGAAATAGTTCATCTTTGCCGTGTCGTAATACTGGAAGTACATCGTGTTGTTGACGTGCCCAAAGGCATCAGCGTCCATCCATCTCAATTGTATTGGCATGGAATGGTGGTAGTTGACCTCAATCTCGTGGTTTATCATTTACACTCTTTTATTATGCTCTTTCCTTCTTTAACGGCTTCCATGTTTAGAGGTATCAGCCCGTGGTGCCGTTCTGGCAAAATCTTGTACAGTGCTTTCTCCAAGGCCTCGTCTGGTATGAATGGCACCACATGGAGCAAACCGCCAAGGACAATCATGTTAAACACCTTGTTGTTGTTCATTTCCGCGGCCTTTGCCATGGCGTCTATGCGGTAAATCTTTATGTCGGTGCGCGTTGGCGGATTCACTATTCCATTGCCGTCATATATGAGCATGCCGCCCTTTTTCACTTTCGGAAGAAACTTGTCGAGCGAAGGTTGGTTCAGCACTATTGCAATGTCGTATGTGGACAGTATTGGCGAGGATATGCGGTCATCGCTTATGATGACAGTGACATTTGCAGTTCCGCCTCTCTGCTCTGGGCCGTAGGCAGGCATCCATGTCACTTCCTTGCCAGCCACAAGGCCACCGTAGGCAAGAATCTTGCCCATTGAGAGCACGCCTTGGCCGCCAAATCCACTTATTATTATCTCTTTTTTCATTTTCAGTGAAAAGTCTTTGGCCAAGGCGGTGAGCCTGTTTGCCACCGCCCTGGCTGTTTGTGTTTTAAATGCCGGTGGTGTCTTTCAAGTCACCTTTCTTATAGTGTTCGAGCATGTGCTCCTCCAACCATTTATTGGCGTTGACCGGTGACATTTTCCAACCGCTTGAGCATGTTGAAACTATCTCCACGAGCGATGAGCCCTTGCCTTCCATGGCCGACTGGAAAGCCTTGCGAATGGCTTTCTTGGCTTTTCGTATGGAGGCAACGTTTTCCACGCTCTGCCTGCTCACGTAGCATGTGCCGTCGAGCGTGGCGGCCATGTCGGTGATGTTGAGAGGGAAACCGTTTATCTTCGGGTCGCGTCCATAGGGACACGTGCTGGTCTTCTGCCCTATGAGGGTCGTCGGAGCCATTTGTCCACCCGTCATGCCATATATGGCATTGTTGATGAATATTATGGGGATGTTTTCCCCACGGTTTAGCATGTGGAGTGTCTCGGCAGTGCCTATTGCGGCAAGGTCGCCGTCGCCCTGGTATGTGAAGACCAAACGGTCTGGCCAGCAGCGCTTAATGCCTGTGGCCACCGCTGGAGCACGTCCATGTGCGGCTTCTTGCCAGTCTATGTCTATGTATCTGTAGGCAAACACGGCACAGCCAACGGGGCTCACGCCCACGGCCTTGTCGGCCATGCCCATTTCTTCTATTATCTCTGCCACCAACTTGTGCACCACGCCATGCGAGCACCCTGCGCAGTAGTGCATGGGTGTGTCGTTCATGAGTTTTGGCTTGGTGTAGACAAGGTTCTCGGGCGCTATAATGTCATTTTGCATAGTTGCGCAATTTGTTCAGTTCTTCTTCTATTTCGCTTGGGTCTGGCACGATTCCGCCTTGCCTTCCATAGTGTTTCACAGGCACCCGTCCATTCACTGCCAGGCGCACGTCGTCTATCATCTGTCCTGCGTTCATCTCAGCCACGAGTATGCCTTTGCAATGGTTGCAGAGGTCGGCTATCTGCTTGTCGGGGAATGGCCATAGGGTGATGGGGCGGAACAGTCCGGCCTTGATGCCGTTTTCGCGAGCGAGCTCCACGGCTTTCTCCGCTATGCGCGCCATGCTGCCAAATGCTACCACGGCATACTCGGCATCGTCCATCATGATGGTTTCGCAGCGCGTTTCCTTGTCCTTGCACTCTTGGTATTTCTTTTGCAGGTGGATGTTGCGCTCCTCCATGACCTCGGGCTTCAGCTCCAAGGATGTAATGATGTTTGGCTTACGGCCTCCATGCCTGCCAAATGATGCCCATGGGTATCTCTTCATCACTTCCTCGTCGGTGAGCCTTGGTTTCTGTGGGGGCAGCACCACCTTCTCCATCATCTGGCCAATGACGCCATCGGATAGAATCATGACGGGGTTGCGGTAACGGAAGGCAAGCTCAAAGGCAAGGTCCATGAAGTCGGCCATTTCCTGCACGCTGTCAGGAGCAAGCACTATGACCTTGTAGTCGCCATTGCCACCGCCTCTCGTGGCCTGAAAATAATCGCCCTGTGATGGCTGGATGGTGCCAAGTCCTGGGCCACCGCGCTGCACGTTGACAATCACTCCTGGAATCTCCGCTCCGGCCATATAGCTTATGCCTTCTTGCATTAGGGCGATGCCAGGAGACGAACTTGTGGTGAACACTCGCTTGCCGGAACCACCGCCTCCGTAAAGCATGTTGATGGATGCCGTCTCGCTCTCCGCCTGCACCACGGCCATGCCAGTGGTTTCCCATGGCTTAAGCATGGCCAGCGTTTCTATTATCTCGGTCTGTGGGGTTATTGGATAGCCGAAAAACGCGTCGGCACCACACCTGATGGCGGCATGGGCCAAAGCCTCATTGCCTTTCATCAGTAAAACTTCTTGTTGATTCATTTCTCTTCTACCTTCTTGCGGTAAACCGTTATGCACCCGTCGGGGCAGACAATGGCGCACGAGGCGCATCCCGTGCATTTGTCGGCATTGAGACTTGGCTGTGCATATTGGTAGCCGTGAACATTGATTTTCATGTGTGCCAGTTCGATGGCACCGACGGGGCAAGCCACTACGCATTCTGAGCAGCCCTTGCAGCGGTCGGTGTTAACGACTACGGCACCTTTCATTTTTGCCATGTTAGTTTATGGATTATAATAGTCGCGACAATAGAAGGCCACGATGTCCTCGGTCATTTGCCTGGCGCATCTTGCCGGACCATCGGGGTTGAGCTCCTCGGCGCGCATGTAGCACTCCAAGGCGTGCTTCCAGTCTTGTCGGCTTCGGTATTCGTTGCCTTTATCGTACCATTCCTTGTCGTTGAGTTCGTTCATTTTCACACTCTGTAAAGCAGCCCATTGATGAGGTCGTCCTTTGCGATGGCCTTTATTTTCACATGCAGTTTCTTGCCTGTGGCGTTGCGTGGTATCTGTTCCACGAATCGGTAGAAACGTGGGCGCTTGAAGTTGGCTATGTCGGGTGAGTCCTTGCAGAATTGGTCAAGGTCTTCTGGCTTTAGGCTATGGCCAGACCTCACTATGTAGGCCGTCACCACCTGTCCGCGAATCTTGTCGGGCACGGATGTCACGATGCAGTCTTTCACCTTTGGATGCTTATTGAGCACCTCTTCAATCTCCGTAGGATAGATGTTTTCTCCCGATGATATTATCATGTCGTCCTTGCGGCCAAGTATGGTGATGTATTGGTGTTGGTCCCAAGTGGCGAGGTCGCCCGTGTAAATGAAGCCTTTGTAGTATTTGTTTTCAGTTTCCTTTTCGTTGTTGAAATACTTGTATGGCGACTTGGCCGGTGAGCATATCACCACTTCTCCAATCTCTTGGCCGTCCATGGCCACCACGTCGTCAGGCTCTGCCTTGTGGTCGTCGTACACTTTCACCACCCTCACGTCGTCGTCAACCATTGAGGCACCGGCTGTTCCTGCGTGCTCTGGCAGGTCAAACGGGCGGAGGAAGGTGTTCCAAAGCGTTTCAGTCGTGCCGTAGCCGTTGTATATGTTTGGCGTGAGCACCTTTTGGTAGCGGAGGCATGCCGACCGCTCAAGTGGCGAGCCCATGGTGATGATGCCCGAGAGGGATGACAGGTCGTAGTCGTTTTTCTCTTGCGCGTCGGCAAGCTCCTCGAGCACCGTGGGCACGCCGATGACGAATGTTATGTGATAGCGCGACACGTAGCGAAGCGTGTTCACGGCGTCAAACTTGTTCATCACCACGAGCGTGCCGCCGGCGTAGAACGTGGGGCAGGGACCGCCGCAGTGGATGCCGCCGCGGTGGAACCATGGCGTGGTGTTCAGCGTGACATCGCGGAAGCTCATGGGGAAGTGGATCATGATGTCGTGGGCCGACAGCACCTCGTTGATGGAAGTCAATGGCACGCCCTTGGCCCTGCCGGTGGTGCCGGAGGTGTAGAGGCGCGTGGTTTCCTCGTAGATGTTGAGAGGCTCGGCGACCATCGGCTCGCGGTTGGAAGCCACGTCGACATAGTCGTGATAGGAAACGACGTTCATGTCGGTGATGCCGTCGGTGACGATGAGGCGCTTGGGCTGCAAGCCGCATATCTTCACCGCTTGCAGCACCGTGTCCTTGCGCTTGTTGTCGAAGATTATCACCTTCGGCTTTGAGTCGCTGAGGTTTTGCGCGAGCTCTCCGGCGCTCAGGCGGAAGCTCACGGGCGACATCACACCGTGAATCTTCTGCGTGGATATGTAGGCAAAGGCGAACTCCGGGCAGTTTTGCGTCATGACCATCACCACGTCGCCGCTCTCGAATCCATCCTCAAGCAGCGTGTTGGCAAAGCGGTTCACCTCGTTGTTGAGTTCCTTGTAAGTCCATTGGCGGTCAGAGTAGGGGTCTATCATCGCCAAGCGGTCGTAGTAGCGGCGCACGTTGCGATTGAACCCCTCAATCCATGTGTAATGGGTCTCGAATAGCTTTCTTAAAGTCTCGTTCTTTATTTCCATTTTTATTCTGTTTGTTACCTGTTGTGTTCTTTTCGTGAAACAAAGGTAACGCTATTGTGAAAGGAAGTGGCGAGAAAAGCCTTATGATATACCGAAGTGTCGTTTTTGAGGGATGAACTGTCAGTGTTTACTCAACCAGTCGCACACTTCATTGCGATGTGTGCGACTAACTATTATATCGGGGTAAGAGTCTCCATACAGTTCGAGACGTATCCTGCCATTGGCGAGATGCTCGAACCCCCTGACCTGCTCCTTGGGTACGATGTATTTGCGGTTCACGCGCATGAAGGCCACGGGGTCAAGTTGCCTTGCGAGCTCTTCCAGCGTCAGGTCGAGCGTGAACGACTCACCGTCGATGAGGTGCAGGTAAGTTGACTTGTTTTCAGAGGCCACGTATCGCAACATTGGCGCGTATACGCGTCGCTCGCCTGTCGCCGTCTTCACGAGGAAGTCGTGGCGGTGCTGGGTGCCGTAGGTGCCATGTGCCGGCATGTCGTTTCCCAAGTCGTGCCTGGCGTTTCTTATCAGCGGCATGGTCCTCTTTATCGCCTTTGCCAAGGCGCGTTCGCTGATGGGTTTCAGCAGATAGCAAAGGCTGTTGTGGCGGAAGGCCTCGAGGGCATAGTCCTTGTGGGCCGTGGTGAAGATTACGGGGATGTCGTCGGGGGCGTAGGCGAGCGCGTCGAACACCAGTCCGTCGCTCAGGCTGATGTCGGCTATGATGAGATCCACGTCTTGGTGGTAGGAGAAGAAGGCCTTGCCCGCCTCGGTCGTCGTCAACGGCCCCATTATCTCATGGTTGGGGTTCATGGCGGTGAGATGGTGTTGGAGAAGCCTGAAATGGTATGGGTCATCCTCGAAGACGACGATGCTCAGCGGCCAGTCGCCCCTGTCGTTGCCATGCTTCCCGTGCGTCATCCATGTGTTGTTGTTGGTCTCCATGCCTTCTTGTCGTGTGCGTAAATGAAAAAGGGGACGGTCCTTACGCATGACCGTCCCCAATGGCTTTTCCTTGTTGCTTAGCAGTGCTTGCGAGTGTAGAGGTCGAGGTTGTCGGAGGGCTTGAATATCAGCTTCTCGTGAGCCTCGATAGTGATTTTCTCCTTTGTGCGAGGGTTGACTCCCTGGCGCTCAGGCACCTGCTTTACGTAGAAACGACCGAAGTCGGGCAAGGCAAGCTCCTTGTCACCCTTGGTGAGGTTGTCGGCAATGACACCGAGAACGGTGTTGAGGCACTTCGCCGCGTCGGCCTTTGACACTTGCGCGCGCTCTGCCACCTTTGCTATGAGTTCTGTTCTGTTCATTGTGATATTATATATGTGTGATTTGTTGTTCTTGTTAATAAGCGAAGAGGGGATAGTCGCTCATCGTGGCGTTCACCTTCTCGCGCACGCTCTTTATCACCTTGTCGTTCTCAGGGTCGGCGAGCACCTCGTCGATGAGGTCGGCAATGAGGTGCATCATGTCTTCCTTGGCGCCACGAGTGGTCATGGCAGCTGTGCCGAGCCTGATGCCCGATGTCTGGAACGCCGAGCGCTCGTCGTAAGGCACCTTGTTCTTGTTCACCGTGATGTCGGCTGCCACGAGCGCGTTCTCCGCCACCTTGCCCGTGAGGTCGGGGTACTTAGGCCTGAGGTCGAGCAACATGGAGTGGTTGTCGGTGCCGCCGGAGACAATGGCGAAGCCTTTGTCGATGAGGTCTTGCGCGAGCACCGCGGCGTTGGCCTTGACCTGTTTGGCATAATCAACCCATGACGGTTGGAGGTTCTCGCCGAAGCCCACGGCCTTGGCCGCAATCACGTGTTCGAGCGGTCCGCCTTGGTTGCCTGGGAAGACGGCGGAGTTTATGAGCTGGCTCATCTTCTTCAGCTCGCCTTTCTTGGTGCGCAAGCCCCAAGGGTTGTCGAAATCCTTGCCCAAGAGTATGACGCCTCCACGAGGGCCGCGAAGGGTCTTGTGGGTCGTCGTTGTCACGATGTGGGCATATTTCACGGGGTTCTTCAGCAGTCCGGCCGCAATGAGTCCGGCAGGGTGCGCCATGTCTATCATGAGCAGCGCGCCAACCTCGTCGGCAATCTTGCGCATGCGCTCATAGTCCCATTCGCGGCTGTAGGCCGAGCCGCCGCCGATGATGAGCTTCGGCTTGTTCTCCAAGGCGAGGCGTTCCATCTCGTCGTAGTCCACGCGACCAGTCTCGCGGCAGAGGGTATAGCCTATGTGGTGGTAGAGTATGCCGGAGGTGTTGACGCTTGCGCCGTGAGACAGGTGGCCGCCCTGGTCGAGGTCGAGACCCATGAAGGTGTCGCCAGGCTTGAGCACGGCGAGCAACACGGCTTGGTTGGCCTGCGCGCCGGAGTGGGGTTGCACGTTGGCGAACTCGGCGCCGAAGAGACGCTTCACGCGGTCGATGGCGAGTTGTTCCACCTGGTCCACCACTTGGCAGCCGCCGTAGTAGCGCTTGCCGGGGAGACCCTCGGCATATTTGTTGGTGAGGTAACTGCCCATGGCCGCCATGACCTCGTCGGAAACGAAGTTCTCGCTGGCGATGAGCTCCATGCCCCTGAGTTGGCGTTGGTGCTCCTGTTCGATGAGCTCAAAAATCTTGGTGTCTTGCTGCATAATCGTCCGGATTATAGTTAGGTTGATGTTTCAGTCTCGTTTATACCAGTGTGACCTCGTCGAGTCGTTGCTCCTTGTCGCAATAGTGGCACCTTACGAGACCTTTCGCCTTGTCCACGTTGAAATAGGTCTTCATCGGCTCGTTGTTGGTGATGCACTTGGGGTTGTTGCACTTCACGATGCCGTGCAGCTCCAGTGGTGTCTCCACGCGCTTCTTCTCCACCACGGTGTAGTTGTGTATGGTGTTGAGCACGATGTTTGGCGCCACCACGGAGAGGCGGTTTATCTCCTCGTCGGAGAAATACTTGTCGGCGATTTTTATTATGCCTTTCCTTCCCATCTTGCTTGACGGGAGGTTGTAGCCGATGGTGACGGGAGTGCTTATCTCCTCAAGGCGCAACAGCTTCACCACTTGGTATGTCTTGTCGGCCGGGATGTGATCGATAACGGTGCCGTTCTCAATGGCGGCGACCTGAAGTTCTTTCTTTGACATGGTGTCTTTGTTTTGTTTTCCTCGTTCTCACTCAATGATGGTCTTGTCGTTTCTTATCTCGTCGAGCGTAATGCCGAGACAGTGGCAGTAGATGGCCTCGCGAGCGAAGAGGCCGTTCTTGGCCTGCTGTATGTAGTAGGCGTGCGGGTTGTCGTCAACGTCGTAAGCAATCTCGTTGACCCTTGGCAGCGGGTGCATGATTTTCATGTTGGGCTTTGCCTTGCCGAGCATGGAGTTGCGGAGGATGTAGACGTTCTTCACGCGCTCATATTCCATGAGGTCGGAGAAACGCTCCTTCTGCACGCGCGTCATATACAATATGTCGGCGTCGGCAATCTCTTCCTCGGTAAACTCCGCGTGCTCCACGTAGCGTATGCCGTTGGCTGCGCAATAGTCCTTATACTCTTGCGGCATGGCGAGCTCCTTGGGAGCTATGAAATGGAACGTGGGGTTGAAGTGGCGCATGGCCATGATAAGCGAGTGGACGGTACGACCGTATTTCAAGTCGCCCACGAGATAGATGTTGAGGTTCTCGAGAGTGCCTTGTGTCTTGTAGATGCTGTAAAGGTCGAGAAGGCATTGAGAGGGGTGCATGTGCGCGCCGTCGCCGGCGTTGACGATAGGCACGGGCGCGATTTCCGAGGCATATTGCGCGGCGCCTTCAATGAAGTGGCGCATCACGATGATGTCGGCATAGTTGCTCACCATGAGGATGGTGTCCTTGAGGGTCTCGCCTTTGGTCGTGCTTGAGGTCTTGGCGTCGGAGAAACCAATGACGCGTGCCCCGAGGCGGTTTGCCGCAGTCTGGAACGACAGTTGCGTGCGGGTTGACGGTTCAAAGAAAAGGGTGGCTACGACCTTGCCCTTGAGAAGTTCACGATTGGGGTGGAGCTCAAACTCTTCTGCCATCTGAAGGAGATAGAGAAGTTGCTGCTTGTCAAGGTCGGCAATCGTGACAAAATTACATTTTTCCATTACTGTGGGTTGTATTTGCGGAATAGTTGTAATGCAAAGATACGAAGAAAAACGTAAAGACTGCCCCTTTGCCTGTTTTATTTGCAAAATATTTTTTCACTGGCAATAAGTCCGCGCCACTTGTGAAGCCATTTCAAAAAGGCTATCGTTAAGTTACGAAAAAATCGCATAAACTTATGTCTTTTTCTTTGCTTAAAGCATAAATTGGAGTAACTTTGCCGTGATTTTAATTAATGAATATGTCTTACAAAAAAGTTAACAAGAAAGGCAAACCGTTGTTTTCGTTTGCCAATGTTATAGTTTGTGTCGCCCTCGTCTTTTGTGTCTCCACGGCCTGGGCGGAAAAGCCGTCGGCAGGCAAGGCCGCGACAGAGTTGTCAACGGCCGCGCCGAAGGCCCAATCCTCAAGCGCCAAGCAGCCGTCTACCAGTCAACAAGCCGACACGGCGTCGGCAGCCGCCTCGTCGGCAGCCGTTGACGACGCCGCGACAGATTCGCTGATGGATGCCGACAGCGCGGCCTCCACCGCGGATCTTGATGGCGACGCCGGCATGCCGGCAGAGGAGGGTCAGGGCTTTTACAAGTCGCTCAAGACAAAGTTTATCGAGGGTAACGCGGGCTTCATGTCGTTCGTGGCCTTGGCTTTGGTGCTTGGCCTCGCCTTCTGCATAGAACGCATCATATACCTCAGCCTGTGCGAGATAGACGCCAAGAAGTTTATGGCCGACCTCAGCAAGCATGTGGAGAATGGCGACATAGAGGCCGGAAAGGCGCAGTGCCGCGACACTCGCGGACCTGTGGCGTCGATATGCTATCAGGGCCTGGAGCGCATAGACGAGAAGATGGACAACATAGAGCGGAGCATCGTGAGCTATGGCTCGGTGCAGGACGCCAACCTGGAGAAAGGATGCTCGTGGATAACGCTTTTCATAGCCATGGCGCCGTCGCTCGGATTCCTCGGCACCGTGGTGGGCATGGTGATGGCGTTCGACCAGATACAGACCGCTGGCGACATAAGCCCGACCATTGTAGCGGCAGGCATGAAGGTGGCGCTCATCACCACGATTTTCGGCATAATAGCGGCGCTCATCCTGCAGCTGTTCTACAACTACATACTCTCGAAGATTGACCACCTCACGTCGCAGATGGAAGAGTCGGCCATAACGCTTATGGACGCTATTGCCCGATACAAGAACGCCAACAAGGAGGGCTGACCTATGACAACGGATTATAGAAAGTTGCCCTCGCGGGTGCTCTACGTGCTGAGCGGCGTCACCGTGCTGGTGTTCGCGCTCTTCTGGCTTGTCGGGTTCAACCGGCCTTATGACGAAGATGGCAACTTCAACGCGCCGTTGTTCACCGACGTGCTCCTCGTGCTCATGCTGCTGCTCACGGCGGGAGCCATTGGCGTGGCAGCGTGGTCGGCGATATGGAGCGGCAAGGTGAACAAGGGCGGCGAACGCGTCGTCAACAACATTCCCGTGAGAAAGATAGGGTTGGCAGTAGCCGCGGGCACGGCCTTGATGCTGCTCCTGACATTCCTGTTGGCGTCGTCAGCCCCAATGAGAATCAACGGGCTCAATTACACTGACACGTTTTGGCTTAAAGCCTCGGGCATGTTCGTCTCCACTTCGTTGGCCATGATATTCGTGGCCATCGCGGCGGTCGTGTACGGTGCCACAAAATACATTCGCAAGCCATGATGTTCAAGCGTAAATCACGACATGTGCCGAGTCTTAACACCACGTCAACGGCAGACATCTCGTTCATGCTCCTGATCTTTTTCCTTGTCACGACCAACATGGACATCGACAAGGGACTGAGGCGGCAACTCACCCCAACGGGCAAGGACGACGTGCAACAGTCGTTCGTGGAGAAAGGCACGACGTTGAGGCTCGCCATCAACGCCGAGAGCCAACTGACGGTCGACGACAAGCCCTTTCCTGTGGGGAAGTTGCGCCATGAGGTTGAGAGCTTCGTGAAACGCGTGGGCAAACGCCATCTCGTCACCGTAAACGTTGACCCGCAGGCAAGCTACGATTCTTATTTCGCCATGCAGCAGGAACTCGTGGCCGCCTATCGCGACTTGCGTGAGCAAACGGCTTTGAGGCTTTTCGGCAACCATTACGCGGCATTGTCGCAAGCGCAACGCGACAAGGTGAAAGACGATTGCCCGCAACGCATAGCCGAACAATACAATGGGAAAGGAGGCGAACAATGAGAATGTTTCAACGCAGAAGGCATGAGGTGCCAGGGCTTAATACCGCGTCGCTGCCCGACCTCATTTTCACGGTGCTGTTCTTCTTCATGATTGTCACGCACATGCAGAAGGAAACGGTCAAGGTGAAGTTTCGCACGCCGCAGGGCACGGAACTGACCCGACTTACCAAGAAGACCTTGGTGACATACATATATATAGGTCGCCCAACCGCGGAGTTGCGCAAGGTTTACGGCAACGCCACCCGAATACAACTCAACGATAAGTTCATCTCACCGTCGGAGGTGGCCGACTATGTGTCGGCGGAACGAAACAGGATGTCGCCGGAAGACCAGGAGCAGATGACGGTGTCGATAAAGGCCGACCGTGGCACCAGGATGGGAATAATAAGCGACGTCAAGCAAGCCCTCAGGGAGGCCAAGGCGTATCGCATAAACTATTCGGCTACAGATAAAAGAGTCAATGGCGCGGAAAAATAGCCATTGCCCTTCCATGAGGCGGGTCGTCTAATGCAGCGTGAAAATATCATCAATGTGAGACTTTGGAAATATTAAGACTGAAAAAATTGCGAATTATTAGAAAAGTTCGTAACTTTGCCTCGTAATTAAAAGATATTCTTATATAATGGCACGCCAAGTTATTGATGCATTAGACAAAAAAATCCTGCAACTTATTCAAAGTGACGCACGTATACCTTTCCTTGAGGTGGCAAGGGCGTGCAATGTCAGTGGAGCCGCTATTCATCAGCGCATCCAGAAACTCACGTCTCTCGGTATCATCAAGGGTTCACAGTTTATCATAGACCCGGAGAAAATAGGCTATGAGACTTGCGCCTATGTTGGCCTGTACTTGAAGAATCCAGAGAAGTTTGATACGGTGGTGGAGAAGTTGAGGCAGATTCCAGAGGTTACTGAATGCCACTACACCACGGGTGGTTTCGACATGTTCATCAAGATATTCGCCCACAACAACCACCACCTTCTCAACATAATCCACGACAAGCTTCAGCCGTTGGGCCTTTCGCGCTCGGAGACAATCGTCAGCTTCAATGCCGTCATCGACAGGCAGTTGCCGATAGACTTCAGTGATCAGCCTGCCACGGACGATAGCCAAAGCTTATAGGCCGCATGCCAGAAGCGTGACAAAGGCCTGCCGAAGACGGTCTCTGAGGGGAAAGTCTTGGCGAAGTGGAAGTTGCGGTAGGTCTCAAGAAGATATTGCCGCCAAAGGGGAAGGTTGGAAAATTCGTACCTGTCGTCATGGTAGCCGAAGTTGCCGGCATGAAGCATCTCCTCGAGTATCATGGTGCCAATCTTGGAATCAGGCTCGCAGAGCAGTTTCTCTTCTTCCAGTCCCAGGATGTCGTGCATGATGAACATCATGGCGGCGGTGAACTTGCGCATGTTCAGGCGCTTGACCTCGGCCATGATGCCTTTGTCTATAGTGGGCATTGAACGAAGAAGGTAATAAAAGTCGATTACTTGTCGGAAGCCCAGTCCCTCGAAGAAGAAGTGGTGCATCATGTGCGACAGTTGGAACAGGCAATCGAATTGAGGGCACAACACTCCAATCTCACCCAAACCGTCTGGCAATGTAGCCATGTTGCCAAACTGCTTGTTTTTTTCCTTTTTGAAATAATGCCGCAGTCGCAATTCGTAAAAGAGGTTGCCCACGAAAGATGGCACGTAATGCACCTCTACTGGTGTGCGCAAGCCACTCATGTCGATATGGTGGTATTCTATGTTTGCCTTGGGGTCGTGGCTCCGTACCCATCTTATGGCTTGTTTTGTGGAAGCCATTGTCCATAGGTCGATGTCGCCAGGCTCACGGATATAAGGGTCTGGATACTTGATGGCATTTGCCTGCCCTTTCAGCACCACACTGTCCAGTCCGGTCTCTTTCTTGAACACTCTCGTCAATAAGGAGGCGTCACGGTAAACCTGCACGTTCGCCTTCTTGATGGCTGATACCGATGCCAACCACTGCCCAAGCTGTTCAAAGGAAGGGTGATTGTTTGTGGTTCCCAGCTTTTTCATTCCGAGAAACAATACTCCACGCACGCACTGCTTTGTCCCGAACTGTAAAAGCCCTTCCCAGTCGATGTTTTTCGCCGAACTTGGAACTTCCGTATTTTCGTTTATGCTGAAACGCAGAAAATCGAGGTATGCTTGTGTCTTCTTGTCCATGATTACTTTTTTAATGTCCATAGCGTGAACGCGAATCCCTTGTGCTGTTCATGTTCTGTTTCCCGCCATTGGCCGGTGTCGAATTCGGGGAAGAACGTGTCGGCATTAGTGGGTTCCTGGTCCACGAGCGTCATATACATTCGTTTGGCTAATGGCAAGGCCGCTTTATATAGAGCCGCGCCTCCGATGATGAAGACTTCCTCGCGAGAGCCTTTTTCCACATCTTGCGCGCAAATGCCCAATGCCTCGTCCAATGAGGCGCACACCTCGCAGCCGGGCAGAGAGCTTAGTGTGGTGCTAACCACAATGTTGCGTCGTCCTGGCAATGCTCCATGGGGCAGCGACTCGAAGGTGTGCCTGCCCATGATTATGGCATGCCCCCAAGTAGTATCCTTGAAATGGGCGAGGTCATCCGGCAGGTGCCAAGGCAGTGTGCCGTCGATGCCTATCGCCCGGTTGCGTGCCATGGCAACGATGATGCTGACGATGGGATATGAGAGCTTTTTATTTTCCATTCTTGCGGATAGATGTTGTTGGCCCGTTGGCCAATGTTTTTCACGAAGCCCAACGGTTGTTGGCGGTAAGTGACAAGGGTAAAGCCGCGAGGCGCGCCCGTGGGCAGTGTCACGGCCTCTTTCCTAAGGTAATTGACCGCTTGGGCCGTGTCAAGTTCGGCTTGTGGGAATGCCGACTTGTTGAGAGCCGTGCTGAGCGCGAGCGACGTGTCGGGAATTATGTCCTTGCCTTTTTTCACGCCCAGTTCCACGCCGGCGTGGATGACGTGAAGCTTTTTCACCACGTTATTATATATGGCAAGCCATCGAGACGGTATCGCCCTAAGGCCATCGTTGGCTTCCACCACGGAGAAGTCGCCAATCAACCACTTGTCCAATTCGGAGGCTTTCTTCTTGTTGGCTTTTCCCTTGTTTTCAGTCGTTATTGCCCTTTCTTTCTTGTTTGCGCCATTCTTCCTTAGCACGGCCATGAACAGTCCCTCGCCGCGTGTGCGGCCAGGAATGAAGCGGTAGCAAGGCGCCGTGCCAACGAGCGCGCCCGTGATATTCCATTGCTCCGGAACGTCCAAGGCCATGAAGTCGGCTCCCAGTGTGTCGGCTATCCATTGTACGCTTTCCTCATCCTCGTGTGCGTTGAAAGTACAGGTGGAGTAGACGAGCGTGCCGCCAGGTCTTAGGCATGGCCAGATGTCTTCTATGATGGACCGCTGCAGCAGGCGGCATTTCTCCACGTTCTGCGCGCTCCATTCGTCAATGGCCCCGGCGTCCTTGCGGAACATTCCCTCGCCGGAACAAGGCACGTCGGCCACCACGAGGTCAAACAGAAGTCCTGTCTTCTTGTAGTCGCGTGGGAAATTGTTTGTGACGATGACATCGGGATGCCCGAACTTCACGATGTTCTCTTTAAGCACGCTTGCCCTCTGTTTCATAGGCTCGTTGCTGAAGAGCAGACTGCCTTCGGGCAGTATGGAGCGCAGGGCGGTTGACTTCCCTCCAGGAGCCGCGCAGATGTCGGCTGCAAGCAGTGGCTCTTGTGGTATGACGCCACGTTCAATGCATTGCCTTACGGCTTCGGTGACGAACATTGACGACGCTTCTTGAACGTAATACAGTCCGGCGTGAAGCAAGGGGTCGAAGGTGAACGCCGGACGGTCTGGGAGCCAGTAGCCCCATTCGCACCATGGCACCCGCTCGCAACCGTCAAGGCCATCGTGGGTCTTGAAGGGGTTTAGGCGCACGCTCACGGGAGCGTCTTGCGACAATCCGTTTTCAAGTATGGAGTAGAGCTCGTCGCCCATAAGCCGTCGTGTGTATTCCGCGAAATCCTTTGGTATCATGGTCTTGTCTTGTGGTAAATGTTAACGTGCGGTCATCTTATGCCGTATGCCGACAAAGGAACCGCATGGTTGTGGTCGTTAAGATAATAGCGCGTGCCGAGCTTGTAGGCAGGGTTGGCAAGCGACAGGCTGTCGAGATGCAATTTAGTCTTTATGCCACCTATCGAGAGCATTGTGGGGAACACCGAGGCGTTGGACTCAACCCCCTTGCCCACATTTCGCCTTAGAGCGGTTAGGGTTGACGCATACAAACGGTCGTATCCACCTGACGTCCATATCATCAACGGCACGTCAGTGTCGTAAGTAGATGGACGTGGTGAGGCATGAAGGAACAGCTTGCGGCTGTCGTCGAAGATGTTCTCGCCGTGGTCGGAGGTATAGAGCAAAGCCGATATGCAGCCTTGCTTTTTAAGCATGGATATGAGGTTGGCGAGGAAATGGTCGGTCTCCAAGATGGTGTTGTCGTATGCGTTGAGCAGTTGGCGGCGGTTCTTCGCCTTTGCCTCGGTGGGCAAGTCGGGCAGGAAACGCGCGTCAGCCTTTGGGTAACGGTCGCGATAGTTGAAATGTGAGCCATACATATGCAGCACCATGAACAACTTTTTCGGATGCTTCGCGAGTTCACGCCTCACGTATGGCAAGAGCTGCGAGTCGTAGGTGAACTTGTTGGCAAGGTGTTCACGTATGAAGCAAACGTCGTTGGCCTCTTCGCCGAGGAAGTCGATATACGAGTGGTTGCGTTGCTGATTGGAGAAGAAAGCCGTGTGGAATCCGGCTTCGCGGAATGCCGCTATTATGCCTTTCTCATGGTATAGACGGTTATGGTCCTCGGCGGTTGAGGCTGTCAGGAGCATGGGAACGCTCTTGTGGGTAGTGTTGGATTGCGAGCGAACGCCCTTGAACACCATCAGTCCTTTCTCCTTGGATAGCATGGGGTTGGTCTGCCGTGGGTATTCGTAAAGCTGGAAATCGCGCGATCGTGCCGTCTCGCCAATGACCAATATGTAAACCTCGGTGGAGTCGTTGTCGTGTCGTGATACCGCGTCGAAACGGTAGCCAGCCACTCTTTCTTGATAATGGGCGGAGAGCCAACTCTCGTGAATGGCGAGGTAGAGATTATAGAATACGTTAATGGGGTAGAGGTTGTTATCGACCCTGTACTCGAACCGGCCAGCCTTTTCCTCGCCCTTGGGATAAACAGCGTAGAGCGCGGCGGTGAGCATTGCGGCCACAGCCCCGACAATAATGGCAAGGCGGCGAATGGGTCGGCGCGCGGCTGTGCCAAGCGTGATATGGCGCGACCACTGCATGGCCGCTATTATGAGCAGCGGAAGATAGAGCACGAAGACTCCCGTGACCGCCGGCACGAGGTTGTCGAGCAGTTCCATGGCCTCGCCGGGGTTGGTCGTGATGAGGTTGAGAAACATGTCTGTCGCTATCACGCCGCCACCGTAGAGATAGACAAGCACCATTTGGAAGGCTGCGAAGAACACCAATGGGAAGAGAATCCATACCTGCCTGCCAGGTCGACGCGAGAGCGACATGACGATGGCGTATGCCGACAAGGGCAGGACAATGTTTGCTATCGCGGCCACGATGGGCATGTGGTCTGTTATCGACAATGCCATGTTTGGCACGGCCAGCGCGATGACCGCGTAGCAGAAAAGAAATTTGGGGGATAGTATGAAATGTAGCTTATTGCTCATTAGTCGTTGTTGGTAAAATAGGGTATGTGGGCTGTCTTAAAAAGCCTCATTGATGTTGAAGAGGAATCCGCTTTGCCCAGACTTGCCGAAACCGTAGTCGAGGCGCACGTTGACATTCTTCTTAAACTCCCACCTGTAGCCCAAGCCGAAGTTGGGCAGGACGTTGCGCGCCCTCATCGAGCTGAACTTGTTGAACACCGTGCCCAGGCCTGCCCATGCCACGATGCCGTTGCGTTTCCACACGTGTTGGCGAAGCTCAATCTCACCCTCCATCTTGTTCTTGTCGCGATAACGGCCCTCGTAGTAGCCTCGCATGGTGTTGCTGCTTCCGAGTTGGGCCATCATGCCCCAAGCTGGGTTGCCATAGTTGAACTCCGTGCGGAAGTCGAGTGCTATCAATGTCGCGGAGGATATGGGTATGTATCCACTGGTGCGCAGGGCGGTGGAGGAGAAGGCGTAATGGTTTGCCATGAATCGCGGACGGCACACCTGTTGCAGCGACAGGTACATGCCGCGTTTTGGGGCCGTGAGGTTGTCACGGGTGTCGTAGAGCAAGGTGAGGCCGGCTCCTATGTTTGTCGTGGTGTGGCGTTGTCCGCCGAGAAGCTCAGGGTTGTCGATATGGTGCGCGTTGATGTAATCGAACGAGAATGTCGGGCCTATGAACAGGTTGCCCGACGCGCGAAACAACCAGCTGGCCTTCACTTGCGCCTGGCCACGCTTGAGCTTGCTCTTGTTGTCATCGTTGTCGCCCTGGTCAAATCCCACTCCCCAAAAATAGCTTGGGAAGGAATAGAAATATGTGGTATAGTCAATGCGTTGGCTGTCACCCGGGAATATATGTGTGCCACGTATGCCAATCATGTAGAAACCCACGGTTGAGAAGTCGCTGAACACGGATATGTTGCTTGGTGGCAGCAGGCTGTCGCGTTGGGCTGAATGGTACAGTCCCGAAGCCACGAGCCCTATGCCGAGCTTCGTGTCGGTGCTGTAGTGTGGGCCTCCTATGATGGAGAAATCGATGCCACGTTTCTTCTTGCCCTTGTTGGCATCGTTGAAATAGTCGAGAAAGCGGGTCACGACGCTTCGCTTCCTTGTCGTCGTGACCGAGTCGGAATGCTCCACGGCCACGGCGTTTGTCGTGGCGAGGAGCATGAGAAGTGATATAAGTGATAGTCTCATTAGTAAACAAGGCCAACGTTGTCCACCCAGAACGTGTTTCCGACAGTGCCCACGAAAGCGCCGCCGTGGCTGGACGAGAACTGTAATATGATGTGTGTCGGGCTCTCAGATGGCGATGCCCATCCCGTCTCGTGCACGATCACGCTCTTGCCCTTGGAGTTGCGGGCGTAATCGGTGGAGCGAAGTCCCATGGTGGCGGCATTATAGAACGACTTGCCCGTAATGTTGCCATAGTGTATCTCATAGGTGGCTCCGTTGACCCAGCCGTTGGTCGACTTGCCGTATTTCACGACCATGGTGCCCACGCGCTGCGCGGTGATGTTTCCCCTGGCGTCCTCGTGGCGCTTCTGCAGGTACAGCACGGCGATGCAATAGTCAGGGCCAGCCACGGTGGAAGCCTTTGAGAAACCAGTCTGCTTGATTCGGTTCTTGCTTCCAGGCACATGGACGCGATAGTCGAACCTGACGGCTTTTGGGCGAAACTTGAATGGTATGCCCCAGTTTAATGCCTTCACGCCTTCCTTGGTGCCGGTGATTGGTTCTTTCATGTCGCCAAGGAATATGCTGCCGGCCGCGAGCACCTTGATATTCATTAGGCCGAGCACCTTGCAGGTCTCTATGTGGGTCTCCATCTTGGCGCAATGACCGGAACCGTGTACGTCGCGGTAAACGGAATTGTTGGTCTTTACCACTCCCATCACTTTTGCCATCACGTTACTTGTGCCCCAGGGCGAGCCGCCAAGGTTCACGTATGGCTTCTCGCCAGTTATCTCATGATTGGGACCAATCTCATAGAGGGTCTTCGTGTTGCCGCCTATTACTGATGACTCATGAACGTGACGGACGACCCAAGTGTCGAAATTGCCATATTTGAATGGCACGAATTTTCCTTCGGCATGGCAGCCGAGGGTAAGAAGAACGCTGGCTAACAGC
>OIZS01000248.1_pt1 | contig 25996 bp, 21 predicted proteins | sample 1588641 | NCBI WGS metagenome assembly OIZS01 (sample SAMN03283240) | human gut metagenome | biome: human-associated habitat; material: feces | host: Homo sapiens | place: Peru | collected 2012
CGGGCGACATAGTAGCCGCGCTTAGGCTCGGAGTAGATGTAGCCCTCGACGAGCAGCTGGGCGTAGGCGTTCTCGATGGTGATGATGCTGATGCCGAGGTTTTTGGCGAGCATGCGCTTGGAGGGCAGCTTGTCACCTGCGTGCAGCACGCCGCTGGTGATGTCGGCCTTGATGCAGCTGTAGAGATGTGTGTACATGCTCGCGCCGTTTAGATTTGCAAAGCTGTATGTTAGCATGGAATTTCCTCTTTTTGGGCGAGCTTAAAAATCGCGTCGAGCGCCGCCAGACCGCAGCCGATGCCGTGGTCGTGCAGGGCGAGCAGCTTGTCTGGCTTGATGTCGAGCTTGTCGATTTCCAGCGGTATCTGCGGACGGATGATGACAGCCTTGCCCTCCTGCTCCAGCCTTTCGACCTCTGCGAGCTGGTGATTGTAGAGCGCAGGCCGCTCCTGCATAATATCCCAAAGCTTGGGGTACTTTTTATAGAACGTTTTGAGCAGCAGCCTTGGCACGCGCTGCTTCTTGTGATAGCCGGCGTTGCGCGTGAGCACGACGACGAGCTTGTCATAGCCTGCGGCAAGCGCACGCTCGTAGGGAATGGGCGAAACGAGGGCGCCGTCGAGCAGCGAATGGCCGTGAAAGCGCACGACGGGCGCAAGAAAGGGCATGGACGACGAGGCGCGCACAGGAATAAATTTCTGGCCGATGCCCTCTTGGTCGAACCAGATAGGCTGGCCGCTTTCAATATCCGTAGTGCCGACCTGCAGGACGCCGGGATAATTTCTGTAGGCAGCATAATCGAAGGGCAGCAGCTGCTTGGGCAGGTCTTCAAAGATGAAGTCGAAGCCGAAGATGCTGCCCTTTTTAACCCAGTTATGCAGGCTGAAGTAGCGCTTGTCGGTGACATAGTGCTCAATTATCTGGCGCGTGCGCAAGGGCTGGTGGGACATATATGATAAAATGTTGCAGGCACCGGCAGAAACAGCAGTGATGTAGGGGAAGGTGAGCTCGCGTGCCAAAAAGGCCTCGAACACGCCTGCCGAAAACATACCGCGCATACCGCCGCCTTCGAGAACAAGAGCGATGTTATCTAAATGCATGGTGATATCCTCCTTTTTTTATTATACAACAAATAGCAGACGGCAAGTATGTTTTTTGTGCAAATAAAAAACAGGCTACGACCTTGCGGCCGGTAACCTGCTTTTTACGTTAAATTTGGGTGCTTTATGCAAACAGCAAAATGCTGTCAGATAACATTATCTGTATTTATTGGTATGCTTCTTTCTGGTGTGCTGCTCACGATAGTCTGCCTGCACCTGATATACCTGATAGATGTACAGGGCGCACAGCGGCAGAGCGAGAATCATGCCGAGCCAGCGGTTGTTGAAGAAATAATTGCCGGCCATGCCTGCCACTAAGCTCAGCAGGATGACAACAATCATATTTACTTTGATTTTCATAAGGTATTTTTTCATGTATGGGTTCCTCCTAGGTTTATTGATGAATTAGCTCACGCGGGACGACGATGTTTTGCGTGGGGATTTTCGCTGCGTCGAAGAGCGGCAGCAGCTCGGCTGCACTGAGAGGCTCAGGCCGCTCTAGCTGGCCTGCAAAGTAGGCGAGCAGGCCGATGATAGGCTCCGGTGCGCCGTACGCCTTGCGCAGCAGGCTGATTTCCAGGTCGCCGTCACGCTTAGCCAGCCTGCGTCCGTCCGCGTCGGTCAAAAGCGGGATGTGGCAGAAGCTCGGCGGCGTGAAGCCAAGCAGCTTATAAAGATAAAGCTGCATCGGCGTGGAGCTCAAAAGGTCGCAGCCACGCACCACCTGCGTGACTCCCATGAGGGCATCGTCGATGACTACGGCGAGCTGGTAGGCATAGACGCCGTCGCTGCGCCGCAGGATGAAGTCGCCGCATTCCTCGGTCAGGCGCAGGCTCTGCGCTCCGTAATGCGCATCGTGGAAGCAGATAGGCTCATCCGTCACGCGCACGCGCCATGCCGGGCGGCGGAGCTTTTCCTTGGCCGCACGCTCGGCCTCTGTGAGCCGGCTGCAGGTGCCTGCGTAGATGATGCGACCGTCGCTGGTGTGCGGCGCTTTGGCGGCATGCAGCTCGCCGCGGCTGCAGAAGCAGGGGTAGACGAGGTCTGCCTGCCGGAGCTTGTCGAAGTAGTGCGCATAAATATCGCTGCGTCTGCTTTGAAAATAGGCGTCGCTGTTCGTGCTGACGTACGCACCCTCGTCCCACGTCAGTCCCAGCCATTCCAGCTCACGCGCCAAGGCGTCGGCCTTGGCGAGGCTGCAGCGCTGGGGGTCGAGGTCTTCGATGCGCAGGACGATTTTGCCGCCGCTCTTTTTGGCGTAGAGCCATGCCAGCAGGCTGCAGAAGACGTTGCCCAGATGCAGGAAGCCGCTGGGCGTGGGCGCGAAGCGCCCGACTAAGGGGGCTGCGCTCAGCCTGCTCTGTCCACTTTTCTGCTGCGCCTTCGACATCAACATCAACCTGCCTTCAAAAATAAAAAATAACGTAGCCGCTCGCTAGGATACTATTCCCATTATATCACATATTTGTAAGCAGATACTAGTATAAACAGGGACTTTGGCTACGAAATTTCGGCTGCGACAGGCTTAGTCGGCAACGCGCCATTTATCGAAGCAGTGCAAATGATTGCTGTAGAGCTGTACCCAGCGGCCGACGAGCAGGGCAGCAGCAATGGTGCCTACGCCGACGCCGCGCATTTCCTGAAACTGCATGAACGAAAGCAGCAGGCTTATCGCTACGAGTGAGCAGTCAAAGCAATTCTTGATGATGCTGAACTTTATCTTGCTGACGAAGGAAATGACGAGGACGACTCCCTCACCGGCAGCAACAAATATTTTGGCACGGATGCAGAGAAAAACGCCAAAGGCGAGAATGATAGTGCTGAGCAGGCAGTCGAACCACTTCCAGTACAGCGTTTGCGGCTCAACCCAGCTTAACAGGCTCATGGCAAAATCAATGCCGTTGCCGAAGAAAATCAGCGTCACCAGCTGACCGATAAGCTCACGCCAATAAATTTTGCGCAGTAGCACAGGCTGGGCGAAGATGAACAGCAGATTGAGCACAATGGTTAGCTCACCGATGCTCCACGGCATGAACATGCTCATAACCCAAGGCACGCTGGAGATGGGCGAGGTGCCTAGGTCTGCCTTACAGGAGAGCGCAATGCCGATGGTCATCGCAAAAATACCGAAGAGAAACATTAGGCAGCGGGGGAATAAATATTGCTTTTTCATGATAGTTACTTCCTTTGAAAAATAAAAAACGCTGCTGTGTCTTGCACAAAAGCGTTATATATTAATTATAGCACACTGCTTTTCCAACTACAAGAGTGCAGCCTTGCTGCTTATCTGTAAAAAAGCTTCTTTATATCCATGGCGTTTCGATGTATAATATAAAATGACAAAATATAATTTTAGTGAGGTATATTATGCGCTTAAGAAAAAAACCTTGGATTGAAGAAGCTATGAAGGACGTTATGGACGAGTATGTCTTCATGCATGATATTGAAAAATTTAAAGGCCATTGGCAGGAGCTGTTTCCCGGCAAAAAGCTGTGTCTGGAGATTGGCTGCGGCAAGGGACGCTTCACCATCGGTATGGCGGAGCTGAATCCTGATAAGGCGTTCATCGGCATCGAAACGCAGCACGATATCGCCTACTATCCGGCGAAGGCAGCGAAGGACAAAAAGCTGGACAACGTGCGCATCATTTGCGCCAACGCTGAGAATCTGCTCGATTGGTTTGAGCCGGGCGAAATCAAGGAGCTGTATCTGAACTTCAGCGACCCGTGGCCGAAGGCACGCCATGCAAAGCGCCGTCTGACGCACCGCGGCTTCCTCGCGAAATATAAGGAGCTTTTGGGCGAGGGCGGACACCTGCGCTTCAAGACTGATAACCGTGCGCTCTTCGATTTCTCTGTCGAGGAGTTCAAGGAGTTCGGCCTGAACATCATTGCTTTGAGCTACGACCTGCACCATTCTGAATATGATAATCCGGTGCAGACAGAATATGAGCAGAAATTCAGTGCGCTGGGCACACCGATTAATTTCTGCGAGGTTGTTTTTTAAGTTTTTTAGGATGTTGTCATGAAGAAACGTTTTCTTATCTGGGATAGTCCGAAGCAGGCCATCATCATGCTGGTGGTTGTACTGCTTATTATTGGTTCGATAAATGTTTTTAGTGCTACCTATATTGATTGTACAGACCCTCTGGAATATTTCAAGAAGTATTGGCTAAATGTCGTTGTGTCGATGTTTTTTGGCGCTTTGGCCTACGCCATGGGCTACAAAAGAATCATCAACAATGGCTGGATACGTGAATTGTCACTGCTAGGCATTTTGCTTATGCTGGTGCTGCTGTTTTTTAAGCGCCATGATCCGGGATGGGCGATTAACGGCGCTGTGCGCTGGATTCCGCTGCCGTTTATGTCGCTGCAGCCATCGGAATTTGCGAAGATAGAGGTTATTCTGCTGGCTGCCTATGTGCTCGACAGGATGCGCCGCCAGCAGCAGGTGGTGTCATTTTTTACGCACAATGTCGAGTTTTGGAAGCTGATTGGCACGACGCTGCTGTTCAGCGGACTGGTGCTCAAGCAGCCTGATATGGGTACAGCGTCGATTATCTTCGGCCTGACGTTTCTGATGGTGATTATGGCCGGCCTGCCGCGTAAGCAGCTGGTGCTGCTGCTGGGCTCGGTGGCTGGCTTGGCTGCGTGCCTGGCGCTGGCAGCGCCTTATCGTTTGCAGCGTTTAAAGTATTGGCTTGATCCGTGGCTGGATGCCGGCGGTGCAGGCTATCAGGGTGTGCAGTCACAGCTGGCGATTGGCAGCGGCGGCTTCTGGGGCAGCAATTGGGATTATGCGGCAAGCAAGTATTTCCATCTGCCGGAGGCACATACTGACTTTGCCTTTGCCTTCTTCTGTCATGAGAACGGCCTGTTGGGAGCAGCGCTGCTGATACTGATTTTTATGCTTTTGGCGTGGGCGTTTGTGGCGATTACGCTGAATGCGAAGGATTTGCGAGCCTTTCTCGTGAGCGCCGGTGTTACGTTTCTCGTTATCGGCCAGTCCTTTGTGAATATGGCGATGGTCTGCGGCAACATGCCGATTATTGGCGTGCCGCTGGCCTTTATCAGCTACGGCGGTACGTTCATGCTGGTGAATATGGTCTGCGTCGGCCTGATTCTTTCGGTTTATGATGAGGAGGAGCGCGAGGCGGAGCTGGCGGCGCAGTCGCCGGACACCAGACGTGAGGATTTGCGTGTAGTACGCGGCAGGGGGTATGGCAGATGAAGAAGCTTCTGAAAATGTCTACGCTCAAGCAGCGTTTTCTGTGGGTTATGGGACTGGTAGTAGTGTTTATTGCGCTGCCTGTTCTTATCAGGCTGGTCTATGTCCAGCTTGTCCGCGGCACTGCCTATGAGCAGGAGGCCTATGGGCAGATGCAGCGTGACCGTATCCTGCATAGTCCGCGCGGACGCATTGTCGACCGCAACGGCGAGGAGCTGGCGGTCAGCATTATGACAGGTGCGCTCATTGCCGACCCGGAGAAGATGGAGGACTCGGAGGCGATGAAGAAAAAGCTAGGTCAGCGTGATGCCAGACGCATAGCTGCCGACCAGCTGGCACCGATTCTCAAGCAGAATGCTGACGAGCTGTATAAGGATTTCTGTGAGCCTGGGCGCCGCTATCTGCGCTTGCAGCGCACGATGGAGCCGCACGATATGGAGCTGGTCAAAAAGGCTATCAAGGAATATAATCTGCCGGGCCTGTCATTTGAGGACGAAAGCAAGCGCTATTATACGAAGAAGCGTGCTGCCGCTCAGATACTTGGCTATGTCGGCGACGACGACAAGGGCCTGAGCGGTATTGAATATATGTATGACAAGGAGCTGAAAAGCAAGCAGACGCCGTATTCGGTACTCGTCGACGTTGCAGGCAAGCAGATTCTTGGCGAGGATAAGCAGGAAAAGCCTGATAAGGAAAAGCTGTCGACGGTTTATCTGACGCTGGACAGCAAGATGCAGTACGTGCTGGAGGACGCTATGGACGATGCCATGGCGCGCACGAAGGCGAAGGCGGCGACGGCCATCATCATGGATCCCTACACGGGCGAGATTCTTGGTATGGCGAGCCGCCCGACGTTTGATCCGAATGCTTATTATAAATACAGCTATGACAGCTTCAGCAACAGAGCTGTCGGCTTTACCTACGAGCCTGGCTCTGTCTTCAAGCCGCTTGTCGGCTGCATGGGCCTGACGGAGGGCATCATTACGCCAAACACGCCGTTTCAGGATTCGGGCAGCATCAGGATTGCTGACCGGGTTATCCATAACTGGAACAGCGAGGGCATGGGCGTAGTGCCATTTTCTACTGTTATCAAGTTCTCTATCAACACCGGTATGGTGCAGCTGGGCATGCAGCTGGGCGCTGAACGCATGACGAGCTATGCGAAAAAGTTTGGCTTCGGCGAGCCGACAGGCATCGACCTGCCGGGTGAGGAGAGCGGCATTCTCTACAATCCGAAGAATATGTATGAGCCGGATATTGCGACAATGGCGATAGGTCAGGGCATTTCCGTAACGCCGATTCAGGTGCTGCGTGCTATCTGTGCGATTGCCAACGGCGGCGAGCTTTTGCAGCCCTATATCGTCAAGAAGATTGTTTCCGCGGACGGCAAGGTGCTGAAGGAGGGCAAGAAGCACGTTGTGCGCAACGTTATGACGCCTGAGGTGGCACGCCAGATGCGCGAGATGATGGAGAAGGTAGTCAGCGAGGGCGGCGGCAAGACCGCAGCGATTAAGGGCTACCGCATCGCAGGCAAGACAGGCACGGCAGAAAAGATTGCGGAGGGCGGCGGCTATGCCGTCGGCCAGTATATCGCCTCCTTCGTCGGCTTTGTGCCGGCAGATAAGCCGCGCTATGCGATGCTGGTTATGCTCGACACGCCGCGAGGCGCGTTCTATGGCTCGCAGGTCAGCGCGCCGATTTTCCGTGATACGCTGCAGCAGATTCTGGTAGCCAAGGGCATTCAGCCTTCGTCGAGAGAGGGATTGCCCTCCTTCGAGGAGATGAACGCCGTAGGCAGCAAGGGCAAGCAGCCGCAGGCTGCGCCGCCGGTGCTGCAGGTGCTGCCGAACGGCAAAATCAAGCTGCCCGACTTCAAGGGCATTGATATGCGCGCTACAGCGGAGCTTCTGCAAAAGGGCAAGCTGCGGCTCAAGCCCTACGGCAGCGGCACGGCCTTTCAGCAGCGCCCTGCCAAGGATAGCGAGGTGGAGGTCGGAAGCACCGTCGAGGTTTGGTTCCGGTAGAATTTTATTTTGTATACTTGCTATATAGGCAGGAGAAAGTACATCCGAGGGAGAATAAGACTAGATAGCTTAAACGATTTGCTATACGAGGAGGATGAATTATGTTATCTGATATTGAAATTGCTCAACAAGCCAAAATGCAAAAAATCACCGATGTAGCTGCAAAGCTGGGCATCGGCGAGGACGACATTGAATTATACGGCAAGTACAAGGCCAAGCTTTCCTATGACCTTATCCGTCGTGTAGAGGAGAAGCAGCCGGGCAAGCTGATTCTTGTAACCGCGATTACTCTGACTCCTGCCGGTGAAGGCAAGTCCACCACGACCGTTGGTCTGGCACAGGGCATGCATAAGCTTGGCAAGCGTGTTATCGTGGCACTGCGTGAGCCTTCCCTCGGCCCCTGCATGGGCATCAAGGGCGGCGCTGCCGGCGGCGGCTATTCTCAGGTTGTGCCGATGGAGGACATCAACTTGCACTTTACCGGTGACTTCCATGCGATTACCTCTGCGCATATGCTGCTTTCCGCAATGCTCGACAACCACATCCAGCAGGGTAACGTGCTCAACATTGACCCGCGCCGCATCGTTTGGAAACGCGTTGTCGATATGAACGACCGCGAGCTGCGCAACATCGTTGTCGGTCTGGGCGGCAAGGCTCATGGCGTACCGCGTCAGGATGGCTTCGACATCACCGTTGCTTCCGAGGTTATGGCGATTCTCTGTCTGGCAAGCAACCTGCATGACCTCAAGGAGCGTCTGGCTAAAATCATCGTTGCCTATGATTACAGCGGCAAGCCTGTTACCGCAGGCCAGATTAAGGCACACGGCGCTATGGCAGCTCTCCTGAAGGACGCTATCAAGCCGAACCTGGTACAGACGCTGGAGAATGTTCCGGCTATTATCCATGGCGGACCGTTCGCTAACATCGCTCATGGCTGCAACAGCGTAATGGCAACCAGAACTGCTATGCGCGTTGCTGATTATACAATTACCGAGGCAGGCTTCGGTGCTGACCTCGGCGCAGAAAAATTCTTCGATATCAAATGCCGTTATGCAGGCCTCAAGCCTGATGCCGCAGTTATCGTAGCTACCGTGCGTGCGCTGAAAATGCATGGCGGTGTGCCGAAAACTGAGCTGACCACGCCGAACGTGGAGGCAGTCAAGAAGGGCCTTGTAAATCTGGAGAAGCATATCGAGAACGTGAAGAAATTCGGCGTGCCTGTTGTTGTTGCTATCAATATCTTCGCTCAGGATACAGAAGAGGAGCTGGAGGCTGTACGCGTACACTGTGCTAAGCACGGCGTCAACGTTGCTCTCTCCGATGTTTTTGCCCGTGGCGGCGAAGGCGGCGTCGAGCTGGCGAAAGAGGTTATTGCACTGGCTGACAGCGGCAAGAGCGACTTCAAGCCTCTCTATGAGCTGGATATGCCGCTCAAGGCGAAGATTGAAACCATCGCTAAAGAAATCTACGGCGCAGACGGCGTAAACTATACGAAGGAAGCAGACAAAGCGCTGAAGGAGTTTGAAGACCTGGGCTATGGCAAGCTGCCTGTCTGCATGGCAAAAACCCAATATTCCTTCTCCGATGACCCGGCACTTTTGGGCCGTCCCTCCGGCTTCAAGATTACCATCAGAAACTGCCGCATCTCCGCAGGTGCAGGCTTCATCGTTGTGCTGACCGGCGACGTTATGACGATGCCCGGCCTGCCGAAGGTTCCTGCTGCTGAAAAGATTGACGTATCTGATGATGGCGTTATCAGCGGCCTGTTCTAAAGCCCAAAGAGGCGCATGACGTGCCTTTGGAGAATTTATAAGTATTTTGTTTTATGAGGTGAATTCAATGGACACAATTATCATGAGGGGTAAGCCTGTCGCTGATGCCTACCGTGAGGCTATTTCCAAAAAAATTACAGAAGCAAAGGAACGAGGCCTTCTTGTAACATTAGCTATCATAGTTGTCGGAGATGATCCGGCATCGCATGTATATAAGGACAGACTGGTCAAGCTGATTGAAAGCCTGGGCGGTGCAGCAAAGGTTATACTTATGCCTGCCGAAACGCCGGAGGCTGAGGTCATCAGCACTATCAAAAAACTGAACCGTAATCGTTATGTCAGCGGCATTATGCCGATGATGCCGATGCCGAAGCACATCAACGGTGACAATGTGGGGGCAGCCATCTCTCCCAACAAGGATGTGGACTGCCTGAATCCGCAGAACATCGGTGATGTCTTCATGGGCCGCAGCCGCTTTGCTGCCTGCACTCCGCGTGCCTGCATGGCGACGCTGGAGCATTACGGCATTGAGCTGGAGGGCAAACGAGTAGCCGTTATTGGCCGCAGTAACGTTGTCGGCAAGCCTGTCAGCGTACTGCTGCTGCAAAAGAACGCTACCCCGACCATCTGCCATTCGCGCACCAAGAATCTGCCGGAGATTTTACAGGATGCAGATATCATCGTGGCGGCGCTGGGCAAGCCCTGCTTCGTTAAGCCGGAGATGGTCAAGGAGGGCGTGGTAATTGTTGACGTGGGCATCAACGCTGTGGACGGCAAGCTCGTGGGCGACGTTGACCCGGCAGTAGAAGCCAAGGCCAGCGCCTTTACGCCTGTTCCAGGCGGTATCGGCGTAGTTAGCAACATGATGCTTATGGAGTGCCTGACGCGTCATCTGTAAAATGCTTGCATAATATCAGCTATTGCGTGGTAGATATTTATGAAATATTTATGGTTTTTTCTTGCGTGCCTGCTGCTGGCAGTGATTTATTACAATTCGTCGTTGCCGCTGCGTCAGTCCTCACAGCTCAGCGGCTGGGCGACGGCGCTGGCGCAGCTGCTGGCAAGCCATCTTGATGTGCAGCTCGTGGGCAATACGGAGCATCATATCCGCAAGCTGGCGCATTTTCTGGAGTTTGCGCTGCTGGGGCTTTTGCTGTGCCGCAGCTTCAGCGCGTTTGGCGTGAAGAACTTTACAGCGACCGGCTATATTCTGTTTTTGGGTCTCTTGGCGGCGGTGGTGGATGAATACATCCAGAGCTTTTCGCCGGGACGAGGCAGCATGGTCAAGGATGTACTGCTGGACTTTAGCGGCGTGTTCTGCGCGTGGCTGGAGTACCGCATTTGGCAGTGGGGCGCGAGAAGATAAGTGGAAATTAAGGGCTGCAGTCTTATGCCTGAGGGCAGGGACTGCAGCCTTTTTGCGCTGGGGGAGTTTTTTCAGGTTCGCTTAGCAATAAACTCTCCTTCCCCTCTTGCACTCTTTGTTATCCTGTGCTATAATCATGGTTAACAACTGGTTAACGTAAACACAAAGCAGGTTGACGTTAACCCTCTTTTTTGGAGCATAAACATACTTAGTAGATAGGTATTCATTACAGGAGGAGAAGTATGATGGACCCGAAGAAATTAGCACAGGAGATTATTGACGGTAGAAGATTGACGCGCGAGGATGACCTCAAGGCGTTTTTGACCTGCGATTTGCAGGCGCTCTGCGAAGGTGCAGACAAGATTCGCGAGCATTTTTGCGGTGCGCGCGTTGATTTGTGTTCGATTATCAATGGCCGCAGCGGACGCTGTCCTGAGAACTGCAAGTTCTGCGCCCAGTCTGCGCATAACCATACTGACTGCGAGGTGTACAGCTTTCTGCCTAAGAAGGAGATTGTGGACCTGGCGCGTCTGAATCAGCAGGAGGGCGTACACCGCTTTTCCATTGTTACGGCTGGCAAGGCACTGACGGGCGAGGAGTTCGATAAGGCGATTCACGCTTATGAGACGATGCATCGCGAGCTTAAAATCGACCTGTGCGCTTCTATGGGCTTTTTATCTCGCGAGCAGCTGCACCGTCTGCATGAGGCTGGCGTGACGAGCTATCATCATAACATCGAAACCTCGGAGCGCAACTTCCCCAATATTTGCACGACGCATACCTATGCCATGAAAATCAACACGCTGAAGATGGTGAAGGAGGAGGGCATGTGTGCCTGCTCCGGCGGCATTATCGGCATGGGCGAAACCTGGGAGGATCGTCTGGACATGGCCATCAGCCTGGCAGAGCTGGGCATTGACTCCATTCCGCTGAATGCACTGATGCCGATTCCGGGTACGCCGCTTGCACATCTGCCGCGTTTGAGCGAGGACGATATCCTGCGCACTGTGGCCTTCTTCCGCTATATCAATCCGCTGGCGAATATCCGCCTTGGTGCAGGCCGTGCACTGCTCACGAACGATGGCGAGAGCGCCTTCAAGGCTGGCGCTTCAGCTACGATTACCGGCAATATGCTGACGACTGTGGCCTGCGCGACGATTCGCAGCGACCGCAAGATGCTCAACCATATGGGCCGCGATATTAAGCCGGAATATATGACAGACGCGGAGACCGCCGCTATTGATGCGCGGGCGGAGCTGGCTTAATCAGTAAAAATATGTAAGGACTGCTGCACTCTTTCTTGGCGAAGACTGTGGCAGTCTTTTTAATTTAACTTTAGTTAAGAATTTTATCTTAATTTTAACTTGTGTAGATTTTCATTGTGAGCTATAATAATGAGTGAGGCTTTTTAGAAGATACAGTTGTCTTCATATGGACGAATGGTGGAGGGTAGGATGGACTTAAAGATTTTTCAGAAGAAGTTTAAGGTCTCGCTGTTCAGCATGATGGTCTTTGCCTTCTTCTTACTAGTAGCAATGATAAGCCTGTACGTAGTCCGCGATAAAATACTAGAAAATTCGCATATTATGGGCCGTGAGTTGGCTGCGCATTTTGCAGTGAAGGAGACTGCCCGCCTCAAGGGGCAGGAGATGCTGCTGCGCAGTGCTGCCCAGAGCATGGCGAGGATGCAGCAGATGAAGCCGGATATGAGCGATGCGGAGCTGGAGTCAGCGCTGCGTCATTTTACGGAATATATGCAGCGTAATGCCGAGGTGGAGCGCTTCGATATGTGTGCTGTTATCAATGGCCGCCTTGTGGGCGGACGCAGCAGTGAGCAGAAGGTGGATGTGAACAGCCTGCGCTGGTATCAGGCGGCGCTGCAGAATAATAATGAGGTTGCCTATACGAATCTTTATCAATATGGCAAGAGCAATGAGCGCGTGCTGACGATGGCGGTGCGTTTTGGTGCTGCTGATGTGCTGGCGATGAATGTTTATCCTGAACGGCTGAACATGCTGCTGCTGGATAAACAGATGCCGCAGCATAGCTATTATTATCTCTGCGACCCGAACGGCAATATCATGTTTACGATTAATGACCGCGATATGACGATTGAGGCGCAGCAGCCTTATGTAGATAAAATTTTTGAGGAAATCCGCCGCGGCGATTCAGATAAGGTGCAGTATATCACCGATTATGATGGCGAGAAGCGCTGCGTTTATTATACGGTGTCGAATACTGGCTGGATTTCTATAGTGACGATACCCTATGCTGACCTTTTGGGTGATTATAAGAGCCTGATGTACTGGTTCGCGCTGACGCTGGCGATATTCCTGCTGCTGGTCGGCGGCCTGGCGCTGCGTGAGCGCTCGCTGAACAAGCAGGTGGAGGAGTTTGTCGAGGTTACGCGTGTCATGAGCCGCTCCTTCCTCGCTGTTTTCCGCGTGAATTATGTGACCAACAGGTATTATATGGTGAAGGCTGAGAATATCGGCTTCGACCCGGGTGCAGAGGGTAATTATGATGAGCTTTTGCAGCAGCTTGTGGGTTATGTAGAGCCGGAGGCGGCGGAGGAGTTTGCTGAGACCTTTGCCCGTGCAAATATCAAGGAGCTGGTGGAGCGCAATATCAACGACTTCGGCGGCGAGTTCCGCCAACGCTTGGGCAAGGAGTATAAATGGGTTAATGTGCGCTTGATGCGCGACGAGCTGCTGAAGCCGGACGAGGCGATTTTCTTCTACCGCGAGGTTGATGAGGAAAAGCAGAAGGAGCTGGAGCATATGCAGGTGACGGAGCATGCGCTGCGTGTGGCACGTGAGAACGTGAAGTCACGCAACATGTTCTTCTCCGCAATGTCGCATGATATGCGTGCGCCGCTGAATGGCATTATCGGTATGGCCGAGCTGGCAGAGATGCACAAGGATGACTGCGGCATGGTGTGCGATTATATCAAGAAAATCCGTTCCTCCGGCGAGCAGCTGCTGACCTTGATTAACGATATTCTGGATATGGCACGCCTTGACAACGCCAAGGTGGAGCATGTGCAGGAGACCTTCTCGCTGGCGAAGGTGGCGGGCGATATCGGCGATGTGTTCGCGGCGCAGGCCGAGCTGGAGCAAAAGTATTTTGAGCAGCAGCTTCTGCTTGATGAGAACGAGCTGGTGAGCGGCGATTTGCAGGGCCTGCAGCAGATATTGAATAATATTCTCTCGAACGCTGTGAAGTATACGCAGGCGCAGGGGCGCATCAGCTTCCTTGTGCGCAAGGAGCTGGGCGATGGCCGCCGCCGTCCGCAGTATACGTTCATCGTGAAGGATACCGGCTGCGGTATGTCGGAGAAGTTCCTTGAGAAAATCTTCAAGCCGTTTGAACGCGACAGCCGCTTTGGTGTGCCGAAGGTTGTGGGCACAGGCCTAGGCATGACGATTGTCAAGAGCCTTGTGGAGCGTCTGGAGGGCACGATTCATATCACGAGCCGCGTGGACGAGGGCACCTGCGTGATTATCTCGCTGCCGTTTAATGTGGCGAAGAACGCCGGAGAGCAGAAGACTGCTGTGCAGCCGAAGCTCAAGGACTTTGCAGGCTGCAGGGTGCTGGTGGCCGAGGATAACGATATTAATATGGAGATTATCAGCGAGCTGCTGACGATGAACGGGCTGGAGGTTCTGCCTGCCGCCGACGGCCGCGCTGCTGTCGAGCTGTTCAAGCAGTCCGAGCCGGGCAGTATCAGCATGGTGCTCATGGATATGCAGATGCCGGAGCTGAACGGCTGCGAGGCAGCGCAAGCGATTCGCCGTCTGGAGCGCGCCGATGCGCAGAGCGTGCCGATTTTGGCGCTGACGGGCAACGATGAGCCGGACGCTGTGGAGGCGGCGATGGCTGCCGGGATGAACGACTATATGATTAAGCCGCTGAAGATGAAGCTGCTGGCGCAGAAGATGGGCGAGTATTTGTCGCATTGAGAGGAGGGCGAAGGAATGCAGTTACAGGAGTTAAAAAATTATCTCGATATAGATATTGCTGAAAGCCTTGAGGAGCGCTTTATGGATGAGGAGGCGTTTTACCTGCGCTTTCTGCGCAAGCTGCTGGTGACGCAGGACTTTGCGCTGCTGGAGCAGGCGGTAGCCGCAGGTGACTGGGCGGAGGCATTGCGCAAGGCGCATAACCTTAAGGGCGTGTGCGCTAATCTGGGGCTGAACTCTTTGAGCGGACGCTTTGCTGCTATCGTGAAGCTATTGCGCAGCGATGGCTTTACGGCGGCGGAGGTGCGTGCGCTTTTGGCGGCGCTGCAGCCGGAGTGGGAGCGGACGCTGCTGTATATCGGCAAGGTTGAGGACTGAGGCGCTTGTGCCTGAAATAATATGCATTGGAGCTGCTGTATTTTTTACGGCAGCTCTTTTTGCTTGCGTAAATTTTTTGCTTTTAGAGGCTTTATGTAGTAAAATAATATATTGAAGAAATATACCTTTAAAGGAGGCTACCCTGTGATTCGTAAAACGTCCGCCATGGTAGAGGCTGGCATTCTCGCCGCTATTGCTATCGTTATGGCGTTGATTAGTATGTATGTGCCCGTGCTGGGCGCTTTTGTAAATTTCGTCTGGCCGCTGCCGATTGTTATCTGCGGCTGCCGCCACGGCTTGAAGTGGAGCGTGATGACGCTCTTGGTGGCAACGATTATCGTGGCGATGATTATCAGTCCGATTAACGCCTTCTTCCTCGCCGCCATCTTCGGCCTTTTAGGCCTGATTCTGGGCGAGTGCATGCGCCGCCATCTGCCGCCGATGAAGCTGATGCTGTACGGCAGCATTGGTGCTGTTGTTGCGCTTGTTCTCAACATCGTGCTGAGCTTTTTGGTGCTGGGCATTGACCCGATTGAGATGATGTTTTCGTCCTTCCACCAGAGCCTTGAGCAGCTGGCAGTGTATTACCGCGAGCATGGCATGGGTGAGGACGAGATTAAGAAGATTATCGACGGCTATGCCGAGATGCTGCGCATGATGCGCATTATCATGCCGGGCGCCTTCCTGATGTGCGCGCCGCTGATGGCCTTCGTCAACTACATCTGCGCGAAGAAGATTCTTACGAAGCTGGGCGAAAGCTTCGAGGATTTCCCCGCCTTCACGATGCTGCAGGTGCCGGGCTGGGTGCTGTGGCCTTACGCCGCTTCGCTTTTGGCTGTGACCTATTTTTATCAGACGCAGCAGATTAACACATGGATGTATACGCTTTCTGTCAACGTGCAGACGGTGTGCAGCTTTGTGCTGGTTATGCAGGGCATCGTGCTGCTGTACTGGTTTGTCGATACGCATAAGAAGCCGCGCTGGTGGGCAAACATCGGCCTGATTCTGCTTTTCGCCGTACCGATTTTCTCGCAGATTATGGTTTATGTCGGGGCCTTTGATATTGTTTTTGATTTTAGAAAGATTAGACCGCAGCGTTTGAGAAAATAAGCCTGCTCAGGTGCCGCTGCGTGTGAGGTGAAAGCTATGTTCAATAGATTCAACCGAAATATAAACTCCAAGGTGGATACCAATATCTATCTGCTGATAATCGTGCTGCTTTCGGTCATTGTCTGCTATTTGCAGCCGAAGCTGATACTGCCTGCGCTGTTTATCTTTGGCGTGATTTACTATTTCAGCCGCCGCAATATCATCAATAAGGAAATTTTCTTCAGCAGCTATCTGGATAATATTATCCGCAACATCGAACGCACCAATCATTTTGCTGTGCGCAAGCTGGATGTGGGGATGGCTGTCTTTTCTAAGGACGGCAAGCTGCAATGGAAGAATGCGCTGTTTGCGCAGTGGATAGGCAAGAAGAATATCGACGGCCTGAAGCCGGAGGAGATTCTGCCGCTGCCTGCAAATGCCTTTGAGCTGCTCAGTGTGCATGACGGCGAGCAGACGCTGCAGCTTGAAGACCGCTATTACAGCATGAAGTATTACAGCGTGCAGACGCAGGAGCGCCATAGCAAAAGGGCGGATACGGCCAGCGGCCTGATGCTGTATCTGACGGATGTCACGGACTATGAGCTGTTGCGTCAGAAATATTATAATGACCGCCTGTGTCTGGCCTATGTGCGCTTCGACAACTACGAAGAGGTTATGCGCGGGCTGAGCGAGACGAATATTGCCAATCTGAACGGCGAAATCAACGAGCTGCTGACGAAGTGGGCAGCCTCGCATCAGGGCTTTATCTGCCGTATGAACAAGGAGAGCAGCCTTTTGGGCTTTTCGCAGTCGGCAGTGCTGAATATGATGGACGACAAGTTTATGATTCTTGACCGTGTGCGTGAAATCCGCAGCGGCAACAAGATTCCGCCAACGGTGAGCATCGGCGTGGCCTGCGACGGCGTAACGCTGGAGGAGCTTATCGGCAACGCGAACAAGAGCCTTTATCTGGCTTTGGGACGCGGCGGCGACCAGGCTGTTGTGCTCAAGGATAAGAATACGCAGTTCTTCGGCGGTACGAGCAGCGTCGGCGCCAAGAGTACGCGTGTACGCGCACGTATCGTTGCTCAGACGATTCACGAGCAGATGCAGCAGGCGGATAAGATTTTTGTCATGGGACATATGAATGAGGACTATGACGCTATCGGTGCGACCATCGGCATGGCGAAGCTGAGCCTGTCGCTGGGCAAGACGACCTATATCGTCCAGAGCGAGCATAACGCTTATTATAGGCGCATCGCTGAGGTTTTGGATAACGAGAATATTATTCTTTCCGATAACGAGACGAAGTATCTGGATATCGTGGTGAGCGAGCAGGAGGCGCTGGCGAATGTCACGAACAAGAGTCTTCTGGTTATCGTCGACCATCACCGTGCTGTGCTTTCTGCAAGCAAGAAGCTGCTGGAGGCAGTGCATAACCGTATCATCGTCGACCACCATCGTCGTGCCGAGGATATTATCGGGGACACGGTGCTGCTCTATCTGGAGCCGTCCAGCTCCTCGACGAGCGAGCTGGTGACGGAGCTTATCGGCTACTTCGATGACCGGCTTGATATTACTCCGGCCGAGGCGACTGCGCTGTACGCAGGCATCGTGCTGGATACAAAATATTTTAATGTGCAGACAGGCGAGCGTACCTTTGAGGCGGCAGCACTGCTCAGACGCAGCGGTGCCAATCCGAATCTGGTGCGTCAGCTGTTTAAGGATGATGTGCAGCTTGTGCAGCAGCGTGCTAAGCTTATCGCCGGGGCGAAGATGCCTGTGGCGGGCTTGTCCATTGCTGTGATGTACAATGCACCAAACACAACTATGTCTTCCGTGCTTGCCGCGCAGACAGCAGATACCCTGATTACAATTGATGGCGTTGCTGTCGGCATGGCAATAGTAGAATATAAAGACGGTTCCCTTGGCATCAGCGCCCGCAGTGACGGCAGCGTCAATGTGCAGGTTATTATGGAAGAGCTGGGCGGCGGCGGTCATCAGACGGTGGCTGGCGTGCAGCTGGCAGGCAAGCGTGCCAGGGATGTAGAGGCGCAGCTGATTGCGCTGACCGAAAAACAATTAGAGGAGTGCAAAACAAATGAAAGTAATTCTGTTGCAAGATGTTAAAAATTTAGGCAAAAAAGGCGATATCGTAGAAACTGCAGAGGGCTATGGCCGTAACTTCCTGCTGCCGCGCAAAATGGCAAAAGAAGCTACCACTGCGAACCTGAACCAGGCTAAGAAGGATCAGGCAACCGCTAAGCATCGTGCTGCGCAGGCTAAGGACGAGGCTGTTGTGCTGGGCGCACAGGTAGAAAAGGTTGTTGTTGTGCTGAAGGTGCGCGTGGGCGAGAACGGCAAAATGTTCGGCTCCGTAACCTCTAAGGATGTTGCTGAGGCTTTGATTAAGCAAACCGGTCTGGATATCGACCGCCGCAAGATTGAGCTGAAATCCGCTGTGAAGGGCTTGGGCGAATACACCGCTGTAGCTAAGCTGCACACCGATGTAACTGCAACCTTCAAGGTAATGGTTGAGGCTGAGTAAATTAGCTGTTTGCCATGATTGAAGAAAGAGTACCCCCACAAAATATAGAAGCCGAGCAGGCCGTGCTGGGCGCGATGCTCATTGATAAGGAGGCCATCGCCAAGGCCAGCGAGATTCTGACCAGCAGTGATTTTTATCGTGAGGCGCACCGCGTTATCTTTAACGCGATGCTGGAGCTGTACAATAAAAATGAAGCTGTCGACATGGTTACGGTGACGGAAATCCTCAAGCGTGACAACAAGCTGGAGGATATTGGTGGTCTGGCCTATATCACGAGTCTGGCGAACGTGGTGCTGACGGCGGCGAACGTGAAGTATCATGCGGACATCGTCGCCGAAAAGTCGGTGCTGCGTCAGCTGGTACGCGTTTCTACCGAAATTGCGGCGATGGGCTATGAGGCTAACGAGGATGTCGGCACGCTGCTCGACACTGCGGAGAGCCGCATTCTGGAGATTTCCAACCGCAAGAAAAAGGCTGATTTCACGCCGATTAACGATGTGCTCATGGAGAGCGTGCAGAATATCGAAAAGCTTATCAATAATAAGGGCGGCCTGACCGGCCTGCCCTCAGGCTTTGCCGACCTCGACAAGCTGACGAGCGGCCTGCATCCGTCGGACTTTATTATTCTGGCGGCGCGTCCGTCCATGGGTAAAACGGCGCTGGCGCTGAACATTGTGCAGAACGTTGCTTTGCGTGCGCATAAAAAGATTGGCGGCGAGCCGCGCAGCGTGGCCTTCTTCAGCTTGGAAATGAGCAAGGAGCAGCTGGTTAACCGTATGCTGTGCGCCGAGGCAGGCATTGACAGTCAGCGTCTGCGCGTAGGTGAGATGGGCGACAAGGACTGGGATGCGCTGTGGGGCGCGTGCGATTTGATGAGCAAGGCGAAAATCTATATTGATGATACCGCAGGCATCACCGTTATGGATATGCGCAGCCGTGCCCGCCGTCTGAAGGCAGAGCATGGTCTTGACCTTATCGTTGTCGATTACCTGCAGCTGATGCAGGGCAGCGGCAAGCGCAACAATTCCGGCGACCGCCAGCAGGAGGTTTCGGAGATTTCACGTTCGCTGAAGGCACTGGCGCGTGAGCTGGATGTGCCTGTGCTGGCGCTGTCGCAGCTGAGCCGTAGCGTAGAGGCGCGTCAGGTGAAGCGCCCGATGCTGAGTGACCTGCGTGAATCCGGCTCTTTGGAGCAGGACGCGGACATTGTAGCCTTCCTGTACCGCGAGGATTACTATAATCCCGAGACAGAGAACAAGCATACCGAGCTGATTATCGCTAAGCACCGTAACGGTCCTGTTGATACAGTTAATCTGTTCTTCCATAAGCAGTTTACGAAGTTTGTCGGCTTCAGCAAGCGAGATAATTAGACGACTTATAAGGCCGCATCTACTTCACAAGGCCTCCTAGGAGTATTATTTATACGCCGTCGTCGGCCTTGCTCGTATCTGCAACCTTCTAAGCCGTCTTGGGTATAGTTGTGAATAAAAAAGCAGTTCCCTGATTTTATAGGTCAGAGAACGGTAAAGGAGTATATCTATTATGAATGGAAAAATTCCTCATATAGTTCAATATCAAGGCTCTAAGAGAAAGCTGGCTTTGCAGATACTAGAATATATGCCACGTAAGTTCAATAAATTAATAGAGCCATTCGCTGGTATGGCAGCTATTAGTATAGCAACTGCTTATCAGCATCGTGCTAGTACATATCACATTAACGACTTAAATGAGCCGTTGATTAAAATATTGGAAGCGGCCATAAATGAACCTCAAAAATTAGTTGAGGCATATAGGGTATTATGGAATGAACAATTTTCTTTTTCAGAGAATCATACAGATCATTATTATGAGGTGCGTAGACGCTTTAATGAAGGGGAGCAGACAGCGGCTAACATGTTATATTTATTAGCCCGCTGTGTTAAAGGTTCTGTACGCTATAGTGGCGATGGAAATTTTAATCAGTCGCCTGATAAGCGCAGACATGGAACGAATCCTGATAATCTAGCAAAGAATGTTTTCCGCATAGCTGAATTGATGCAGGGGCAGACAATGTTTACGGCCCTTGATTATAGAGAAGTGCTTACTTTGGCTAAACCTGGTGATATAGTTTATATGGATCCACCTTATCAAGGAGTATCGAATGTTAGAGATAGAAGATATTTTAGTGGTGTTGCCTTTGATGAATTTGCTGATGCTTTGGATGTATTGAATAAACGTAATATAGACTTTTTAATTAGTTATGATGGATGCTGTGGCACAAGACAATATGGCAACGATTTACCTAAAGAAATAGAATGTAAAAAAATTTTACTTGATGCAGGTTTATCTAGTCAGGCGACATTATTGGGGAAAAGAGAAGTTACTTATGAAGCATTATATGTAAGTAAAGGATTAAGTAATCATTTTTTGAATTCACCTGAACAGTTGTTATTACTGGAGGCGATATAATGCAGCACTATCCGCAAGAATTTCTCAATTTGCTTTATAGCGTTAAGGCAAAGCGTCCTAAGACTGTTATTGAGCATATTTTGCAGTATGGATATATTACATCTGAAGAGCTTAAAGATACATATGGATACAATCATCCGCCGAGAGCTATTCGTGATGTACGCGAATTGGGAATTCCTGTGATTACCTATAGAATTAAGGATGGCGATGGTAAATCCATTGCTGCATATAAATTTGGTAATCCAGAAGATATTAAGAATAATTTAGCTAAAACTGCTGGGCGCACAGCATTATCAAAAGCATTAAAACACGCATTGGTGGAAAAATATGGTGCAAAATGTTTTATTTATCTTGAGCCTATGAGTGAAGCAGAATTACAGGTTGATCACCGTATTCCTTATGAAATCGGTGGCGAACATGATGAAAGTGACATTGATTATTTCATGTTGCTTAGTCCCTCGGCTAACAGAGCGAAGTCATGGACTTGCGAAAATTGCCAAAACTGGGAGAAGAAGGATAAGAATTTTTGCTTACGCTGTTTTTGGGCTTATCCTGAAAAATATGAGCATGTTGCAGGAAAGGTTGAAAAGCATATAGCTATTAAGTTTACTGGAGATGAAGTAAAAGATTATTATAGACTTATTGAGCTAGTGGGAGAGGAAACGGCTCAGAATGCAATAAAAAAGCTTATTCATGAAGCGTTAAAAGATAAATAAAACAAAAAGCAGCTCCCTGATTTTATAAGTCAGAGAACTGCTTTTTAAATTGATGCTGTTATTTCAGCACGCCGATTTCTTTGTAGTAGCGAGCTGCGCCCGGATGCAGCGGCAGGTCAGCAATATCCTTTACTGCGTCCTGCGGTGTCAGGCCCTTGAGGTTTTTCTGTGCCTTGCCAAGCTCGTCGATGTGCTCCCAGAAGGATTTGGTCAGCTGGTAAACGGTGTCATCGCTGAGGTCGTGACGGCAGAACATAACCATTTTGATTGCGGAGGTATGGATGTCCTTCTCCTGATTCGGATAGGTGCCTTTAGGAATGGTGAATTTTGCGTACCACGGATAGGTCTTTTGCAGACTGTCAATGGTTGCATCGTCGATATCGAGCACCTTGCAGCCGGAGGATACAGCCTGAGAAACTGCTGCAGCCGGAGCACCGGACATAATCCAGGCGCCGTCTAAGGTGCCGTTTTGCAGCATGTCGGCAGCACCGCCGAAGGCAATATTTTCTACGCGGATATCATCAGGAAATTTCAGGCCGGCAGCAGTGAAGTGCGTCTGGCATTCGTTATAAACAGAGGAGCCTGCAGCAGCAACAGCGAAGTGCTTGCCCTTAACCTCAGCAAGGCTGTTGATGCCGGATTTATTGGTTACGACAACCTGGTTCGGGTTCATATAAAGACCTGCGATAACCTTGACGTCCTTATAAGCATGGCCCTTGAAACTGTCAGTGCCGTTGAGGCATTGATATACGTTGGAGGAAATGGCGATGGAAACCTGTGCTTCGCCGGTAGAAACGAGGTTCAGGTTCTGGATGCCGCCCTTAGAGGCCTGGCTGGCAGCCTGTACGCCGGGAACAGTTTTACTCCAGTTGTTGGTGATAGCTGCGCCGACAGCGTAGAGAGCACCAGAGGCACCGGCGGTCGGAAAGTTAATTTTTACGGTAGCAGGCTTGGCTGCGTCCTTTTTGTCACCGCCGCCACAGCCGGCGATGGAGCCTGCGAGCATGGTGAGTGCCAATGCGCCAACCAGCAGGCGTTTGATGGTAGATAATTTTTTCATGATTTACACCTCTCCCTAGGAAAAATATTTAAAAGATGTCAGGCAGCTGCCCGGCATATAAGGATAACGAATTATTATTTACGCATATACTGCATAGCAGCGACTGCCGCCAGACCGCCGATACCGATGAAGTCGGTCATCAGTCCCGGATAGAGCAGCGTCGGAGCCAGAGCAATGAGAATCAGACGCTCGAGAATATTGCAGCGCTTTAAGAGCCAGCCCTCGAGACCGGCAACCATGGAGGCGGTGCCGACACAGGCTGTGAGAATTGCCCAAGCGGTTGCTGCCATGCTGGCGGTTTTGTCTACACCGATGAGCAGCACAGGGTTATCGAGGAAGAAGAAGGGGATGACGAAGCCGATGATGCCGAGGCGCACGGCCCAGATGCCCGTCTTGTTCTGGTCGGAGCCTGCGATGCCGGCGGCGACGTAGGCGCTCATGGCTACAGGCGGCGTGATGTTGGACAGGCAGGCGTAGATGAGGCAGAACAGATGCGCTGTCAGCGGCAGCGTGCCTGCTTCAATGAGCACCGGCACAGCAACGGCCTGCACGATAACGTAGGCAGCAACGCCGGGAACGCCCATGCCGAGGATGGTCGACATAATCATAACGAGGAAGCCTGTTAAAAGAATGTGGTCGTTGTCGACTACAGAAAGAATCAGATAGCCCATATTCAGGCCCATGCTGGTGAGCGTTACGGTGCCGATGATGATGCCGATGATAACGCAGCAGACACCGACGGAGATAGCGCCCTTGGAGCCTTCGATAACGGCGTCAAGAATCTTTTGCGGCGTCATGCGTGTTTCCTTACGCAGCCAGCTGGCAGCAACGGTCGCAAAGATGGAGATAACTGCCGAGTAAAGCGGCGTATAGCCCATGAACATGAGCGCAATCAGCAGCACGAGCGGAATCACCAGGTGGCCCTGCTCCTTGATAACCTTCATCGCGTCAGGAATGTTTTCCTTAGATAAGCCGGACAGGCCAAGGCGCATGGCCTCGAAGTGTACGGAAAGCAGCAGGCCGAGGTAATAGAGGAAGGCAGGCACGATGGCTGCCAGCATAACATAGGTGTAGCTCAGGCCGAGGAACTCTGCCATGACGAAGCCGACAGCGCCCATAATCGGCGGACAGAACTGGCCGCCTGTTGAGGCAACGGCCTCTACCGCGCCGGCAAATTCTTTTTTGTAGCCGGTGCGCTTCATCAGCGGAATAGTTATCGTACCTGTGGTGGCAACGTTGGCGATGGCGGAGCCGTTAATCATGCCCATGAGCGCCGAGGCGATGACGGCAACCTTAGCCGGACCGCCGGGAGTCTGGCCTACGAGCGTGAGCGAAAAGTCATTGATAAACTTGGAGAAGCCGCTGTGCTTGAGGAAGGCGCCGAAGATGACGAAGAGGAAGATATAGGTCGCGGAAACGCCGATACCAGTGCCCAGTACGCCCTCAGTGCCCCAGAACTGCGTGGTCAGCACACGCTCCAGCGAAAAACCGTTGTGCCCGAAATAGCCGGGCAGATATTCGCCGAACCAGTTGTAGGCGAAGAAGATGAGCGCAAGAATTGCCAGATTGCCTGACGCACGGCGTGCTGCTTCAAAAACGACGAGCAGGGCAACGCCGCCGATGGCGACCTCAAAATCATCTATACGGCCGCCGGAAATAGAAATGCGGTCATAATTCAAAATCAGATAGCCAAAGCTGCCGGTGCCGAGGAGAATCAGCAGGATATCCCAGAGTGGCGGCAGGCTGCGCACGCGCTTTTCTTTTTTATAGGTAGGAAAAAGCAGAAAGGTGAACAGCAGTAAAAAGATGCAGTGGATAGCACGCAGGTTGATGGTGCTGATAGCGCCGATAGTCGTGAAGTACAGCTGAAAGGCTGTCCAGACGCAGAGCAGCAGGACGAGGACCTTCCCCATCGGGCCTTTATAGGTGCGCATTCTGGCCTCAGCTTCTTTTTCTTCTAATAGTTTTTGTGCTTTCGCGTCCAGATTTTCTGGCTGCGATGCTTTGTCGTTAGTCATAAACTAATAGCCTCCGAAAATTTCCCTAAAATATATATAATAAGCTTGCAATCTCTTCAGCAGCAGATGGACGATTGTACGTAAAATGTGTGCTGAAGAGCTTTGCCATATATTCTACACTAATTTATTACAAATTGCACGGGATATTGTGTTTTTTGGCTTTAAATCATGAAAATCGTTCTTGTTGTAAAAAATTACATGGATAAGTGTAATAAAGTTAACAAGAGCTGCGAAAAAGAAAATCCGAATATTTTTCGATAAATGCACAAAAAACGTTCAGAAAGCTTGCGCTAAATTGGAGAAAATGATATGATATTTATGCAACAAACTGTAGTGAAGAATCTGAAGGTAAATTTGGTGGCTTTCAGATGTTTTTTCATGAATAAATTGTCTTGGGAGGCATACAAAAATGATTGATCGTTATACTCATCCTGAAATGGGTAATATCTGGACACTCGAAAACGAATTCCGTACCATGCTGAAGGTAGAAATTCTTGCTTGCGAGGCTATGAACAAACTGGGCATTGTGCCTGATGACGCACTGAAAGACATTCAGACCAAGTCCGACTTCCGCCTGGACCGCATTAAAGAGATTGAAGCAGTAACCAACCATGATGTTATTGCTTTCCTGACCAATGTGGCAGAGTATGTTGGCGATGCATCCAAGTATATTCATAAAGGCCTGACCTCCAGCGACGTAAAGGACACCGCACTTTGCTACATGTCCGTACAATCCGCTGATCTCATCATGCGCCATCTGGAAAACTTCCACGCTATCCTGCGCCGTCGTGCTGCTGAATTCAAGCACACCGTAATGATTGGCCGTACTCATGGCATTCACGCTGAACCGATGACCTTTGGCATGAAATTCCTGCTGTGGTCTGCAGAAATCGAGCGCAACATTGAACGCTTGAAACAAGCTCGTGAAATGATGGCTGTAGGCAAGCTGTCCGGCGCTGTTGGCACCTATTCCAACATTGATCCGTTCGTAGAAAAATATGTCTGCGAAAAACTGGGCCTGACTCCTGTACGTCTGGCTACTCAGGTTATCCAACGTGACCGTCATGCTCATTATATGACCACTCTCGCTATTATCGGTTCCTCTCTGGACAAAATGGCTACGGAAATCCGTAACCTGCAGCGTACCGATATCCGCGAAGCTGAAGAATATTTTGCACCGGGCCAAAAGGGCTCCTCTGCAATGCCTCATAAACGTAATCCTATCACCTGCGAAAAGGTTTCCGGTATGGCACGTCTGCTGCGCGGCTATGCAGTAGCTGCTCTGGAGG
>OIZS01000251.1_pt1 | contig 25908 bp, 25 predicted proteins | sample 1588641 | NCBI WGS metagenome assembly OIZS01 (sample SAMN03283240) | human gut metagenome | biome: human-associated habitat; material: feces | host: Homo sapiens | place: Peru | collected 2012
TCCGTCGGACACGGTTGTTAGCGCGGGTGCGGATGCGACGAACGCTGGCGGGGGTAATGGTGGTGACATTACAAACGCGTATTATAACCCCGACGATACAACGCCAAAAAATGCCACTGGTGGTCGCGGTGGTGCGAACGTAACATGGCAATGTGGGGGCCAAACAATCGTCAGTTATGGTGGCGGCGGCGGTGGCGCATGTATAAATGGAGTATACGACAGAATCGTCAATGGTGGCGATGGTGGCAGTGGCAGCACTGGCACATCAAATACCAGTTATCTGAGAATATACAAGATGTAGGAAAAGTGAGCAAGTGAGCAAGTGATATGGTTGCCTGTTATCACTAAATTACTCTATCGCTTACGCACTAAAAACGGGGCAATGCCCCGTTTTTATTTTCCTTTCAGGATTCGTGCTTTGTTTTTATTCCACTCGCGCTGTTTAATTGTTTCACGTTTATCTGCGCGATTTTTTCCATATCCAATGCCCAACAATACCTTTAATTTACCGTGATTGTTGAAATATAATTTCAGTGGCACAATAGTTGCGCCACGTTCCTGTAATTTGCCAATCAGGCGGTTGATTTGTGCACGGTGCAACAACAACTGGCGCGGACGACGTTCGTCAAAATTCACAATCCGTGCCGCCGTGGGCAATTTCTGAATTTCAACCCCGGCCAAGAATAAATTGTCCCCACGACGCTGGACAAAGCCGTCAACAATCGTCACCAGGCCATAGCGAATAGATTTAATTTCGGCCCCAGTCAGGGAAATGCCAGCCTCTATGGTGTCAACAATAGAATAACTGAACCGCGCTTTGCGGTTTTCTGAAACCTGGCCAAATTTAATAATATTTCTGCGTGTCATAATAGAAATATTTTACATACATTGTGGCAAATTGCAAATGTTTCGGGAAAATAAATATGTTGAACAGGTGGCATTAGATAATCTATAATTAGCATAACAGGAAAAGGGGACAATAATGAAAAAATCTGTATCTTTGGTGGCGATTCTGGCGTTGGCGGCCTGTGGCAGCGATGGCAGCCCCAGTGGCAACGGAAATCTGCGGTCTAATTATCACGGCCGTGACCAAATAGGGGCGTTTCCAAATGACGCCGTGGACAGCAATAATAACATAACACGGGTTATGTCGCGCACCGATGCCCAACGCGCAGATTTTGTTAAATACAGATTGACCCTGAACGGATATGACAATATTCCAACCCAAGAATCGGACTTGCTGGCGATTGCCAATGCGGCATTTAGTATTGCCGCGATAATGCCCGATATTACAAAAGACGACAATACGGGTGTAGCAATGCCGTCCTATGATGAAAATGTTTTGCGGGCCGCGTTGTCGGTCATCATGAAGGATATGGGTGCGTGTGCCACCGCCACAGACGTTAAAAATTGTATAAGAGAATTAAAAAACACGTCTGGTTTTTCCAGCCGGGTAAAACAGGTCTATGCGAATACCGAAGCAAACCTGACCGCAGACAAACTGAATTTCAAGCGCAATGATGGCAGCGACGCAAAATTTACATTTGTAATTGATGATGCCAGTGGCAAAATCACTGGTGTTAAACTGGACGATACGACAACGTATACCCGTGAAAAGAACATATTTAAAAACGGCGATAAAACGCTGACATACGTGTCGGGTATGGACGCGCTGTCGCCATTGATGTATTCTGATTTTGGCAAATACACAATAACAGACGGCACAACAACATCGGCCCAGTTGTTCTATGCCGGCTATGATGACAAGAAAATAGAACCCAGCAATATTGAATTTGACGGGGCTGAAACGACGGCTGTGTTCAAGGGACGGGCCGTTGGGACGGTTGAAAACGCCACTGCGTCCCAGGATTTGAGCGGTCGCGCAGAATTGCTGCTCAACAAATCTGATAAATCTGGCCAATTAAAGGCGTTTTTTGACAACTGGTATGACGTCACTGTGAGCACGAATAATAACATCAGTTTTGATAATTTCCAGGGTGACGCGGCATATAAATTTGCAACGTCGGGCGACGGCGCAGCGCACAGTGGCGCAACGTTTAACGTAGAATATTACGGTATGCATGAAAAACAGCCAACCGAGGCCGTCGGTGGTGCAAAATATGACGAAGGCGATATAAAATTCAATATGGCGTTCGGTGTAAAAAAACAGTAAAAAAAATCACCCACATTATGTGGGTGTTTTTATTTCTTGGTTGCCCAGAACATTGCCCACAACCAACCGATTCCTGTCCAGCATAAAATCCAACTGGCCAGGCGAACCAGAATCATATCCTGTTTCCCCTTGGCCGTTTGACGCGCAACCCAGGCCGGGGCCAATAAAATTCCGACGAATATCACCGACGCAATCACGTATTTAAACCAAATAAAAATCGTGTGCAATGTAATCATTGTATCGCTGTGTTATGACAAAACGGGGCAACACATTTGTGTCTGTGTCCCCCGTTTCATCTCGTTCTCTGGTAAAATTATATACCATATTTTGCGGATTTGTCCAGTTCTTCTTCGATACGCAACAACTGGTTGTATTTCGCCATACGGTCTGTGCGTGACATAGAACCAGTTTTGATTTGACCTGCGTTTGTCGCCACGGCCAGGTCGGCAATCGTTGTGTCTTCGGTTTCGCCACTGCGGTGCGAAATGATTACGCCGTATTTTGCGTCCTGGGCCATTTTGATTGCACGCAATGTTTCGGTCAGTGTGCCAATCTGGTTCACTTTGATAAGAATCGCGTTCGCGACGCCGGCGTCAATTCCGCGATGCAGACGCGCCGGATTTGTCACGAACAGGTCGTCGCCAACCAACTGGCATTTTTTGCCGATTACGTCGGTCAGTTTGCGCCACCCGTCCCAGTCCTCTTCGGCCAGGGCGTCTTCAATAGAAATAATTGGATACTGGGCAATCAGGTTTTCATAGAATTCAATCATCTGGTCAGATGATAATTTTTTGCCTTCAAAATTATAAACGCCGTCGGCATAGAATTCAGATGACGCAACGTCCAGACCGATTGAAACCTGGTCGCCGGGGACATATCCTGCGTCGCGAATTGCCGCGATGATTGTGTCCAGTGCCTGGGCGCAACTGTGAAAGTTTGGCGCAAAACCGCCTTCGTCGCCGACGTTGGTGGAATTGCCACCTGATTTCAGAATCTTTTTCAAGTGGTGGAATATTTCAGATCCCATACGAATTGCGTCGGCTTCGTTTTTTGCGCCATTTGGGATAATCATAAATTCTTGGGCGTCCAGACCGTTGTCTGCGTGCGCACCACCGTTGATAATGTTCATCATCGGACGTGGCAAAACGCACGGATTTTCATTGCCATAGACGTTCGCGATGTATTTATACAATGGCAACCCAGATTGTGCCGCCGCCGCACGTGCCGCCGCCAGGGACACCGCCAAAATCGCATTTGCCCCCAATTTTCCTTTGTTCGCAGTGCCGTCCAGGGCCAACATTTTTTCGTCCAATGCGGTCTGGTCATCGGCCGGCATACCGATAATGGCCGGGGCGATAATTTCATTTACGTTTTTGACCGCGGTCATAACGCCTTTGCCCATATATGCGTTGCCACCGTCGCGCAGTTCCAGTGCTTCAAAACTGCCGGTTGATGCGCCCGATGGCACCGCTGCGCGACCAAATGCGCCACCCGATAATTTAACATCACATTCAATGGTTGGGTTGCCGCGACTGTCCATAATCTGGCGTGCGTGAACTGACTTTATTTCAAACATCATTTTCCTCCTTTACAGTAATTTAATAATTTGTCTTGCCCTTATACCAGAAATTTTTTTATAATGAAACCATAAATTCAAGGAAATGGGAAAAACATGCGCATTACATTGAAAAAAGTCATATCATTTTTATGCTGTCTGGTGCCGTTTGGTGCCAGTGCGGCAAATTATCCAGGTGGTCTGACCATTGGACAGAATACGGATAATGTCGCCGTTCCTGCATCAGATAACAGTCTGGTTTTGGGCACAAACGGCCTGGACGTATATGAAAGTGTTATTATTGGTGCCGTTCAACAGGCTGGCAAGGGGAAGTTATATGCCGAACAATTATCGGGAACGTTTACTATCCAGTCTGCTGGTGACATATTTATCGGGCGAGGTAGTAATACTGAGGTGTACTATGGTTTAACCATAGAAAGTGATACACAATTGGCCATAAAAAGTGGAACAGACAGTAATATCAATGTCAGCCTGGGGACGGTCACGGCCAACGGTGGATTAGAAATATCTGAAAATATCGGTCGTGTTACAGCGAATGAAATTAGGGCAGAAAAAGCACTGAAAATTACCGCAAATTCGGCGGATTTGGGCACGGTTTCGGTCAATGGGGCGGACGCGTTATTGGCGTTAAATATCACAGGAGCATTGACGGTCGACGGGCTGTATTACCAATATGCCGGCACCAATGCGGATATCGTCGGCGTGATAAATACCGGCACGGGTATCCAGTCACATGGCAGTATCCAGAACCTGGAAGGGTCGGGCGCACTGACCATCAAAACCACCAATGGCGATGTTGATGTAACGGGCAATATTGATAATATGGCCGCCAGTATGATGACGCTTGACGGCGGTAATATAATGGTGTCTGGCACAATGTCAAACCAGGCGACCGGTAGCACACTGAAAATATTAAATGCGTCGGGCTTGGCTGTGACGGGTGCTGGCACGGGCGGCGTGTCATTTGTGAACAAAGGTGATTTTACCGCGATTGTGTCGGGCAGAACAGTGTTTGCGTATGGTATGGATTTGTCTGGCATGACATCGTCAAATGCGTTTAATTTGACGACTGGGGCACTGGATTTGGGAACTATGCGTGATTTGCAATTGACGCATGGAACCGTGAACATCACAACGACGTCAAACAGTGCGCTGTCTTTTGATACGGTTGCTAATGAAACAGATGGCAAAGTAAAAATAAACAGTGCCGGCAATTTTACGGCCGAAACGCTGAAAAATAATTCCGAAATGGAAATCAAGGCTGTTGATTTAACCGCTGATGAATTGATTGTGGGAAATGTCGCAAAAACTACACTAAGTGCGACCAATGCATTGACACTGAACGGTGATATTTCCAGCGCTGGGACGACGATGCTGACCGGCGGAAATATGACACTGCAAAACGTCACGAATACAGGCACTATGACTATAAAGTCGCCAACAGATACAACCGGCCAAATTAGTATCGCAGGGAATCTGGCATCATCTGGAAGTGCGCATACCGTTCTGCACACGCGCCAAATACGCGTGACGGGTAATATTACAAATTCTGATAATGCTGTGACAGAAATACTTGGGTCTGACACAGATGGCAGTGATATTCAGTTAGGGCAATTAGTGGTGTCTGGTGGCACACTGAATCTGAAATCACTGACAGGGGGCGTTGCCGCGTCATCGGTTTTGTTGACTGATGGTGCAATTACGGCGGATTCTGTGACGCGCAGCATTACTGCAACAAACAATGTAGAAATTGCAGGAAATCTGTCAGCGACGGGCGCAGTCGCAACCAACGGTGGCGATATGTCGGTCGGTGCAACCGGGACACCGTTTGTTCTGGCGTCAACAGCGGGTGATATTACAATCGGTGGCAATGTTTCAGCCGGTGGTGATGGCACCGCGCGTGCAATGCAGTTAAATGCAAAAAACATCAATGTCACAGGTCGTGTTGTCGCGTTGAACAATGGAACATTGATATTTGGAACTGACGCAAGTCAGAATTTAAATGTAATTGGCGATGTTGATGCCGCTAATGGCATCATAGAGGTTTATGCCGGCAACGCAACCGCGGCGTCGTGGGCTGGTTATGTTGGAAACCTGATTTTGCATGGTGGCAATATAACCGCGCGGACGGGCAATATTGATTTTTCATCAGGACTGGTGTTTAACGATTCTGTTCTGACACAGCCGGCCCAGGGTGTTTGGGTCAAAGACGGCACTGAATTGACGCTGATAACCGAAACGCCAGACGGCGGCAATATTATGCTGGGTGCGTTAAATCTGGGGTCGGGTAAAACACTGACAATGAATTCTGCGGCAAAAATAATTTCTGTCACAGGCGATTATAAAACAAACGGAACACTGCACATAAACGCAACCGATGCCACGTTCACAGGTGGCGATATGACAAACGGTGGCGAATTAAATGCCAGTGTTGCGAACAAGTGGAACGCCGGCAACATTGCCAACACTGGCACGGCAAACATTACCGCAGATACCGCAACGTTTGGCGATGTTGATAATCAGTCTGGCACGTTTAATTTAAATGGCACAAATGGCGTGACGGCGGCAAATGTAAAATCTGGCGGAACGATGAACGTTTCATCAACTGGTGCGGTTGCGTTGGCTGGATTGACTGTGTCTGGGGGGCGGACGACAATCGCGTCGCCAAATGTCACAGTTGAAAATTCTGTAAATGTGACGGGCGATTTAATTCAGGGTGCGGCGTCAACAAACGGATTAAATCTGACCCAGAACGGTACATTTACGGTCCAGAATTTAACCGTGTCGGGTGCGTTGAACGCAAATTCTGGCTCGGTTGATTATGTGATTGGTGCGGTGGCGGCAATTGCGGGCGATATCAATGTTGCGTCTGGCGCGGAAATCAATATCGCCGCCGCTGAAATCAGTGGTAATGACGTCACCAATAATGGCACGATGACATTGAGCGGCGTCGCGACGGTCAATAACTTTACAAACTATGGCACGGCGACGTTGCACGGGCAATCACTGGGTGTAACGAATACATTTAATGCGACAAATTTGTATCAAAAATTCACAGGCACACTGGCGGCAGGCGATGTGAATATTGACGCGGATTCGTATCGCATTTCTGCCACAGATTTCAATCTGGGGGGCAATTTGAACGCCACAAACCTGACGGTGTTCGCTGTGCCTGCAACACACTTGAATGCTAATATTACTGGTAACGTGTCGGGTGGGGTAACGTTTGCTAATCTGGGTAAAATGCACGTTGGTGGCAATTATCTGTTTAATGACAACAGCAAAGTGTTTGCAAACATCAGCAATAAATCAAGTATGGCCGGATTACCGAATTATTGGTCGACAGTAAGTCTGGTTGACGATAACACACTGGGCCAGATTACGAATGCGGTATCTGGCGATGGTGCATTGATTACGATTGATGGCAAATTTACATCTGATTTATCATTGGGGTTGACGCCGGCTGGTGGTATTGGTGGCGGTGCATCAGACCAGGTTGGTATTGCGTTGCGCGAATTGGCCGACGCAGGTGACGCGATTTGGCTGGTTTATGCCCAAGGCGGCATCACAGAATCAGGCGACAAATTGCGCAATCTGAACGTTGTGATTTGCAACGCGTCGGGCAGTATTTGCTATGATTATTTTGATGGCACGCCGGCTGGTAACTCATCAGCATATTTGACGGTGCGTGATACTGATGGCAATGGCACATCCGACAGTATTTATGTTGTGTTTGACCCACGCTTTGGTGGGCCGGTGGAATTATTCAAGATTCAGCCGATTGTTGCGCGCAATGCCGATCATACCGATGGCGAATATGTGTCTGCGGGTGCATTAGATGATTTGATTGCAGGCCAGATGGCAAAACAGGGCTTCTCGGGTCGTCATGCGATTGAATTGTTGCCTGTGTTGTTCCGTGGAACAAACCTGGAAACAATGTCGAACGAATTGTATAACCGCATGGAGCACTATAACACGTATCGTGATGGTGCGCCGTTATCACGGTTCAGCCGTCTGTTCCAGGCGCGTGAAATTGAACAAATCGCTGGCAGTGTCATCTTGAACGAACACACCAGTGCGCGTTCATTTGAAGACCACATGCTGGACGAATTTATTTGGAATCGTAATCGCAATCTGAAAAAGGCGTGGGTTGACGCCGAATACGGAATGTTGTTCCAAAACGTTTCTGATGGCAAGCATGCCGACGGTAACCGTTTCAGCTTCACCGGTGGTTTTGATTGGCAGCATACAAATACGCTGATTCTGGGGCTGGCGGGCCGCGTGTCGCATATGTCAACCGATGTGTCAGATACGATAAACCTGGGCTATACGGTCGAAAATCCGTTTATTGCCGGTCATATGGATGCCAAGGTTGCAAATACGAACATCGGCCTGGGTGGTTATTTGATGCAGACATTGGGCGAAAAAACACGCGCGTATGGAAATGCGTTCTTGGATTTGCATGTGTTTGACATCACACGTCACCAGACATACGTTGACGGCACAATTGATGGCAGTGGTACCGCGTTCGCATTGAACACCGAATGGGGGCTGTTACACGATTGGCTGAACCAGTATATCGTTGGCAATATGTATGCACGCGCAGGATATAATTTCGGATTCAGGGTCACGGAAAAAGTCGGCGGTCACGACTATATGAAAATGGAATCAGACGGATATCTGTCGTTCACGCCAGGGTATTCGTTGACCGCGCAAAAGCGTATTTATCCGTCGGTCTGGTTCCAGGTGCGTCCATATGCAACAATCGGTGTTGAATACGACGTTCTGGGTGCACCGGACAACGCAAAGTATAAATTTGCGGCGGCGAACAAGTTCACATCATACGATATAAATATTGACCCGCTGTGGGCAAATATCGGTGGTGGTGTGGAAATGCTGTCAGCAACCGGTTTCCAGGTCGGTCTGGATTACCGTTACCAGTATAACCAGGATATCCAATTGCATAATATCAAGATATCCGGCTCATACCGCTTCTAAGGTAAAAAACACCCCACCGATTGGTGGGGATTTTTATTGACCCAGAAACATTTATATTACCCGTTCATTTTTGGATATAACGCGTATGTGTTTTGTTCCAAAATTGGGGCGAATTGTTCCAATGTTAAGCCGTGAATTTCAGCCAAAACGCGAGCCGTTTCTGTGACCATAAATGGTTGGCATGGTTTACCACGATATGGTACCGGGGCACAATACGGACTGTCGGTTTCAACGACCAGACGGTCTGTCGGGATTTTCGCAAAAGTTTCGCGAATTTCAGCGGCGTTCTTGAATGTTAAAATCCCACTGGCCGAAAAATAAAACCCGCGGTCCAGCATTACGCGTGCCATATTCCATGAACTGGTAAAGCAATGCATAACACCGCGAATGTCGCCGCGCAATATATCCAGCGTGTCGCGTTCTGCGTCGCGCGTATGTATCGCCACCGGCAGGTTATATTTCCGCGCGATATCCAACTGTGATGTGAACAATTTAATCTGGGCATCACGTGTGTCACCACCGCATTCATGATAATCCAGTCCGATTTCCCCAACACCGACAACGCGTGGATGTGTCATAACCCGGTCGGTCAAAAAACGGGGCGCGTCGGTGCCGTGATATTCGGGGTGAATACCGATTGTCGCCCACACGTTGTCATATGTTTCTGCAATTTTGATTGCATTTTCGATGTCGGCCGGGTCGGCGGTTGGACAAATGATTTTTGTAACGCCGGCACCAGTTGCGCGCGCAATAACATCACGCAAATCGCCAGATACATAATTGTCGGTCAGATGACAGTGGGTATCTATAAGCATTTTTTGATTTCCATAATGATTCTGAATATCGCGATTTCTGGTTCCAGATATACGTTTCGAATATCGGCAATCGCACGCGTTGCCATCGGGTAAATATCGGCCAGGCCAAATCGCGCAATCGCATCCAGCAATATTTCATACAACGCCGGGTCCCCAGAAATCTTTTTCGCAACCGCCATAATATCCCCAGAATTGGCGTGCGGATTTTCCAGTGTTTCAATCAGTTCGTTATAAATCACATCGCCGCCCGTGCGTTTCAGTGCCGCAATTTTACCAAAACTGCCATTGGCCAGTTTCAATGTTTCGGTGCTGATATCGCCATCGGGTATAAAGTGTATGCACAGTTGACGCAACTGGTCCACGGTCAGGGGACGCATTTTTTCAACGCGTGCGCGGGAACGGATTGTCGGCAATACATTTGATAACTGGTGCACGACCAACAAGAACAAGGTCTTGGCCGGTGGCTCTTCCAGTAATTTTAACATTGAATTTGCGGCCGAACGACTCAGCTCGTCCACAGAATCAATCAGTATCACGCGCCATTCGCCCGACATTGACGACATCTGCATTTTATCAATCATCGCGCGCATTGTGTGCACAGATATCGTGCTGGTGTCCAGTTTTTTCCCCTTGTCATCAAAGTTATGTGCCAAATCCACGATAAAGAAATCGCCGACATTGCCATATACCATACGGGCAATTTTGTATGCCAGGGTCGCCTTGCCAATGCCACGCGGCCCCGCCAGCATCCACACCGGATGAATTGGGTACGCGTCGCGATTTGCCCATGCGGTCATAAAGTCACGCAGCACGCCATCATGGCCAACCATAAAATCGTTGTCCATCGGATCTGGGAATTTATACAATGGTGCGTTTTTCTTGGGTGCCATGGATTTATACCTTTATCGTGCGCCAAACATCACGCGAATATTGCGGATAATGCGGCCAAAGAATTGCGTCTTGGCCACGCGGTTTTGTGCAACCAGTGGCGCGCGTGCAATCGTGCGACCGTTTTGTTCAACAATAACCTCGCCCAGGGTGTCGCCGACGGCAATTGGTGCCGGGTGCGGGTCATCATATCGTGCCAGGACGCGTATGCCATCCATTGATTGTGACTTTGGCATTGTTATGGCCAGTGGTTGGGTTATGGTTGCGATAACAAAATCCTGGCGACCATACCATACGGGGACCTTGGCAATCTTGTCGCCGGGACGATAGAATACCTGGTTCTTGGTCGTTTCGTATCCATAGTTTAACAGTTTTTTCATTTCCGCCGCCAATGCGTCGTGACCGCGACCGCGAAATCCGTTTATCACACCGACCAGACGCCGTCCGCCAACGCGACTGCTGGCGACCATGCCGTAACCGCCATCTTCGGTATGACCTGTTTTCAGACCATCAGCCCCCGGCATAATGAACAACAGTTTGTTATAATTCAACGTATGTGTCCGCCCCCAATCGCGGCACCAATCGGTCTGGTGTTCGGCGAATTCAAAACGCTTGGTCGCGAACATAGGATAAATATCTGGATAATCGCTGATAAGATGCGTCGCCAGTGTTGCCAATTCGCGGCTGGTCATTAAATTGCTGGGGTGGGGCAGGCCACTTGCATTTCCAAATGTAGACTGTGGCATGCCGATTGCGCGCGCCTTGGCCGTCATTTTTTCGGTAAATGCAGATTCAGACCCCGAAATGCGTTCGGCAACAACGACCGACGCGTCACCACCCGACAGCACAATCAGACCCAAAATCAAATCACGCACGGTAATCGTTTGACCTGCACTCAGGCAAATCTTGCTGGCCGGATACCACAACGGGTTTTTATAGTCGGCATTTGGTCCAACGGTTATCCGGTCATCCATGCTGATATTGCCGGCCTGGATTTCATCAAACAGAACGGCCAGCGTCATCAATTTTATCATCGACGACGGCGGCATCAGTGTGTCGGCGTTTTTTGCAACAATTTCCGCCCCTGATTCATAATCAATCAAGAACGCAGATTTTGCAGATGTTGAAAATTCGGCATGTGCCGCGGTTGAAATCAGTGCAATTATGATTGCGAATATTTTCTTTGTCATGGTGCTGTGATACTAGCAACAATATCAGGATTTGCCAACAGATTTTTTATTGTATTTTTCCAATAAATGCGTCGCCGTCAATCCCAGACAAAACAACGTCGCAAACAGTGCGTTCTGCCACGGGCGCGCCATCAATTTTTACGTCAATATCGTGCGGGTCACGGGCGATGTTTTTTTCTTCGACCAGGACCTGGACCGTTTTTCCAATCTGGCGCGACATAAATGCGGCCCGATTTTCATCGGCGGCGTGGGTGATGATTTTTACGCGCTCTTTGCTGGTGTGGCGGTCGACCTGGCTTGGCATAGTGGCGGCCGGTGTCCCCGGACGGGGCGAAAACGGAAATGCGTGAATCTTTATCGGACGCGTCGCCCGCACCAGGTCCATCGTCTGGTCAAAATATTCGTCTGATTCACCCGGAAAACCACAGATTATGTCCCAACTGAACGTAATATCATCGCCCGCCGCCGCGACAATCTGGCGCACAGTTGTGGCGTTATGACGTCGCCGCATGGATTTCAGTATCGCGTCACATCCCGATTGCATCGACAGGTGCATATGCGGCATCATACACGGATTTTCGTGCATCAAGTCAATCAGTTTGAAAATCTGGGGCGACGCGGGATCCATTGACGACAGGCGCAACCGACGGATTTCTGGCACATCGTGCAGCAATTGTGCACACACATCAGAAATCAACATTCCGTCACGCGCGTATGACGCCGTGTCAACCCCCGTCAAGACTATTTCAGAATACCCGTTTTGCACGGCAGCACGGGCATCAGCAAAAATATCATTGTAATCAAACGATACAGACGGCCCACGCAATGCCCGAGTGATACAGTATGCACACGCATGATTACAGCCGTTTTGAACTTGGATGAACTGCTTAGACATGGGGGCATCTCCATGGGCAAATGTGGCGATACGTGGACTGTCAAAATGGCATGGCGCGTCCGCCATCGCGCGCAGATACGCGTCCAGGTGCATTTTGTCGCGATTGGCAACAACCATTGCGTTTGGAATTGTTGCAAACAGTTCCGGATTGCGCGTCGCCGCACATCCTGTTACAAAAATAGGTGCGTCTGGGTTTTCGCGCGCAATGCGGCGGATGGTTTGCCCAGACTGGCGTTCCGCCTCGGCCGTGACGGCACAGGTGTTGACCACAATGGCGGCATTTAACACGCGCGACAACATTTCTTGAATCTTTTCTGATTCCAGCGCGTTCAGCCGGCACCCCATAGAAAGCGTCTTTATATGATTTTTATTATTTTCTGCTTGCATTTTTACTGTCCTTGGGGCATTATAACGTGGTTAAAAATGATTTCAACAAAGGATTTAATGATGGCCCGCACAACAAATTCAGATACATTACCATTTGTGGAAAGTCGTTATGAACTGGGGATGTTGGCATCCCAGCGTGTTCGTGACCTGAACGGTGGGGCGGCACCCGTCGTGGACAAAAATGACGACAAACTGACGGTTGTTGCATTGCGCGAAATTGCCAGTGGCAAACTGGATGCGAACAACGTTCGTCACGAATTTATTCAGTCATACAAGGACGCACCATCCGCAGCCGAAGGCGAAGATTCATTGGAAGTTGGCGCGACCGAGGATCCATTGTTGCGTGAAATTGACGCCGAATTGGAAAACACACTGGTCGAAGAAGGTGGTGTTGACGCGGCCCAGGCCGAAGATACCGCAGAATTGTCGGCTGAATAACACCAGGCACAAAATCCGGAGACGTCGCATAGTTGGTCTAGTGCGCTACATTGGAAATGTAGTATACCGGCAACGGTATCAAGGGTTCGAATCCCTTCGTCTCCGCCAGAAATAATCAAAACCCCGACAATATCTGTCGGGGCTTTGTTTTTAGGCGGATCCCAGCCACTTTTTCACCACAAGGTTACCAGTATGTACAACGAAGTTATCAAATAATCAAATATCCCCACCGCTTACATACAACGCCCAAAACCACCGTGGCAATTTTAGTTTTTCTTACCCTTAAAACTATAATCTGTGCCAAAGTCTCTTGCGTCCTGTTTATGGGCTTTCCAATGAGCTTGTTGACTAGCGAACACAAACAGGTTTGATGGCCTATTGTCCTGTTTGTTTCGGTTGATATGATGTACAACCTCACCACGTTGCAGTGGTCTGCCAAGTTTTATTTCTGCCATATGACGATGAACTAGCTGCCCTGAATCTTTGCACACTCTATATCCATTGGCATTAGTATATGTTTTTGACGTACTGCGAGAATAAGATGCAAATTTATTCCTCATTTTCATCACCTCCTTTCGCATCAAGCATTTCCACCGGTATTAAATCTAGTAAATTACCATTACATTCTGGATAGTGTTTGCATACAATTTCTTTAAAGTCATCTTCTTTGCCATTGTTGTACTCGGACTTCAATCGTCTAACCTTTACTTCCTTAAATGGAAACCGGTTTCCACAATGTAAGCATTCAACAATTTCATCTGGTTCAAACCCCATACTGTTTTGACGGCATTCATCTATACCATCTTGCCAATCCTGTCCAGACAATTCTTCATGATAAGGCACATCACTATCCAATGGTTCGTGTGAATATTCTGTTATTTCACGACCATCAGGTGTAAAATTATGCGATATAAAACTTGTACATCCGTATTCATTATGAACGCTTTCTTCCAGAAGTTTTCGAGCTTTTGACTGTTCTGCCTCTGTCGATGTTATTAAATCTTTCCAACCATTAAAACCGGCCATTTGGGCGATCAGGTGCTGTGCATTGCCTAACTTAAATTCAAAGTTTGGAACGTCGTCCATTATCCCATATTCCAGGAATATACCAACGATATCAAAAAACTTTGGTTTGTACTCGTAAATGTCGCCTGCTTCTGACAAGTGACGCGTCTGATAGTCTTTTAACAGATTTTTAGCTTGTAATTTAAAATATTCAATATGTGTCATAACATACTCCTTTATTGTTTTTATGGGGATTATTATCTAGAAAATAGGCATCCGTAATCTGTAGTTTAGACAATAAAACCCAGGTTAAAGGTTTATGTTATTTGTTGGATGATGAGATCTTTACACGGATGAGATAGCCTTCCAACAGGCATGCATGTATTATATTATAAATGTTGCTGAAAATCAAACAACTTTTTCTGTTCGGCAAAGTCATTGCTGCGTGATGCCTTGTCCAACATATCACGAACAGATATATGACATTGATTACTCAATATATGATTTACGACTTCTGGGTTCAGATATGCCAGCGACAGGCGTTTATAAACATGGCGCAGGGCGACATGTTCGGCTTGATCAATAGAATCTACGTCGCCACCCTGTTCATACATCTCGCGATACCGCCACGCGTTGGCGAACGCCTTCAATATCAGGTGGTTGTTTTCTGTAATGCTCAGCGTCCCATTGCATCCACCGCCAAATCTGGTGTTGGTATATCGGCGCAGCACAACCGGTCGCACAATCGTCACATTATCGCCATTTACCGTATATTCCATTGGACGGCTATTGTGATTGATATGGTATGTAGATAAAAATGAATTATACAACTGTGGGTTGATGTTGATACAGAATATCAGTTGTTCTTGCGAATAAACTGTCTGTTCAATCATAACGCGAACCATTTCCCGTCTTTGCAGGTAGGACAGGTCATCCCACACAATCCGTTTCAATGCCATGACCACATTTTGGGGTAGGGCACTCACATCGCTGTCCAGAAATTCGGCTACAACTGACATGGCTATTTCGTCCACCTATGCTGCTGGCAGATAGAATCCCCGTGTTGTATAGTAATATGGCCCAACCTTGTCCTTGGGGCATGCGTGCTGATTGGTAAAACGCACGCCTTTGTCGTTATACAGCTTTCGTGACAGCAATCAGTGTGCTGCCCGAACCCAAGAACGAATCCAGAACAATTCCGCCACGCGGTGTGCAATCCAGTATTGCATCACGCAACATCTCAACTGGTTTCACAGTTGGGTGCAGTTTTAGGTCGCCTTTGTGTTGGCCGAATGAATTTGCACCCGCATATTGCCATACATTTGTTCAATATCGGCCGTGTTTACCCAATTGCACGTTGTTTATATGACTTTTCTTGCCGTTGCGGAATATAAAACATAATTCATGCTGGCTGCGATACAGTGAACCCATGCCACCAGTCTTTTTAACCCATACGCACATATTGGTAAATTCATCAAATACGGCATTTCCTGCGGTCATGATTTCCGATATGTGGCGCCAGTCCATAAAATTATAGTGCAGGGAGCCATCCTTAGAGTGTGCCTTGCACAGAAAAAAGTTTTGTTTCAGGAAATTGATAAATTCTTCCACTGACATCTCGCCCGATGCCATTGCGAACTCTTTGTGGTGTATTGCGCCCGAACCGCAGACATGCCCATTGATTTTTACATTGTATGGCGGATCTTGCAAAACAGTATCTGCCACCGCCCCGTCCATTAGTTGATTAAAAGCAGATTCTTCTAAACTGTTGCCACAAATAATTCTGTGCGGGCCAATTTGCCAAATGTCGCCAAGCACAGACACTATTTCATCTTCGGCTATAAACGGTATGTGGTTAGCTTTTGGATCTGCAGGAACGGTGTCGCCCAGATTGATTATTTGATCCAATTCTGCATCGTTAAAGCCGGTAATACGTATGTCCAGATCGCCCGTACATATTTGTTCTAAATCTTTGATTTCCAATTGCAACAGTTCCAGATTCCAACCGCCATTTTCGGCGATTTTATTATCTGCCAGTCTATATGCTCGTTTTTGCTTTTCGTTCAGGTGTGAAAGTGTGATAGTGGGAACGGTGCTAAGTCCCATTTGTTTTGCGGCGATATATCTGCCGTGGCCGGCAATAATCTCGCCATGTTCATCAATCAGGATTGGATTATTAAAACCAAATTCAGTAATAGATTTTCTTATTTGTTTAATTTGTGATTCAAGATGATTCCGCGCATTGCGTTCATATCCATGTATTTGACCAATATTTATAGTTTTTATTTCTAAATTGTTCATGTGTTTCTCCCATTATTAAAAAGTTGCGATTTTTCTTCATTTTTTTGACTCCTTATAATTAATTAATTAATTAATAACGAGAAAGGAATTTTTTTCAAATGTGATCTTTTTTTAAATCACCAAATTTAAAAATGTTTTACTTGAAAACAAATTTTAACCCGCTGTTTTGCAGCGGACTATGGGTTATTAGTGCAAAGTGTAAAACACGCCACGGGTTGTGCCTTGTTTTGATATGTGTCCACGTTTAACCAACGCTTGTACCGCCTTGCGAATGGTTTCTGGATTTTTATCCATTGCGGGTATCTTATTGGTAAAACTTTGTCTGTAGTTTTGGATGGTTAATATGAGTTTTAACATTGAGGGAGTTGAGTACTTTATACTTTTTCTTGAAAGTGTCCATTTTTTTATTGTAAACTGAGAATGTTGATAAAGATGTCTAATCAAGTTTAAAGCCTATATAAGGAGTGTCTAATGTTGTTGTCGGATCTAATTAAACCCACGAAATTGGAACCTGGAGATACTGTTGCTGTAATCTCTCCTTCATGGGCGGGGGCTTCTGTATATCCAGAACGTTATTTGGCAGGCAAGAAACAGTTGGAAGAAGAGTTTGGCGTAAAAGTTGTTGAAGCGCCAAATACGTTAATAAGCGCGGAAGAAAATTTTTACAACCCCAAAAAACGTGTTGATGATTTGCATTGGGCGTTAACTAATAAAGATGTAAAAGCGATTATTCCCATGATAGGGGGTGACGATTCTATCAGAATGTTGCCGTATATAGATTTCGATCTAATACGTAATAATCCAAAAATACTATTAGGTTATTCCGACAACACCGTTTTGCACTATGCGTTTTTGTCGGCAGGGGTTCAGCCTTTTTATGGACCCTGCATGATGTGTGGTGGATTTTCAGAAAATGGGGGCATGTTCGATTATTTTAAAGATTCTGTATATAAGACTCTGTTTTCTACCTTTGAAATAGGTGAAATTAAGCCTAATATGAATGGTTGGACAGATGAAGAATTGCCGTGGAAAGATCCTGCAAATCAGAGTGTAAAAAGACAAATAAAAGAATCGCAGGGTTTCAAGTTTATCAATGGTCAAGGAACTGTTACAGGTCGTTTAATTGGTGGTAGCCTGGAAGTAATGGAGATGTTAAAAGGAACGAAAGTGTGGCCTTCCTTAGATACGTATGATGGTGCAATATTTTTTATAGAAACATGTGAAGAAGCTCCTCCTGCTGATTATGTCGTTAGATGGATGAGAAACTATGCGGCTACTGGCGTTTTAGAGCGTCTTAATGGTATCGTTATTGGGCGGCCCGCAAACGTGTCGGTGGACGAGCTGGATAAGTATGCGGATGCAGTCTTGCAAGTTGTAAAAACAGAAAATAATCTAGACATACCAATTGTTTCAAATCTTGATTTTGGTCATACGGATCCAATGTTTTTGATACCATATGGTACAATGGCAAAGATAGATGTTGACAATAAAACATTTTCCATATTGGAAAACGCAGTAATGTAGTATGTTGTTACGGAAAGCTGTTTTATTAAAAAAAGAATACAAGGCATTAAGGTCAATGTTAGACGACTCCTATAACGGAGATCGTTTTATAAAAAGCGCGATTGATAAATCGTTAACTAGGTTGAACGACATCATTGCTATAAAACGTCCTAGCTTAAAATGTCGGGACAAGATGGTATTGAGTGGCAAATCAGATAAAAAATTTGAAAGTATAGGTCTAAAAAAAATCTTATCTAAAGAGACAGAAAAATGGCGAAAAAATATATCAATTCAAAATTTTAATAACATTCCAGAAGCAAATAAAAAAGAAGTATTTGATTGTTTTTTTCGTTATGACACATATGGCAGCTTACATAATGATGATATACTATTTCTAAGTCGCGGGGTGGACGATCCGCAATATTTTTCACCTCCTGCGATTGTTAATGTTGCGATAGATGTTGCAAATAAACATAACTGGTTTGGGTATTCAGATTCATTAGGATATATTGATACGCGTGTTTTCCAAGGTATTTTGTGCGAAAAATACCTGTCATATTGTCAATATGACCGCCGGTAACTCTTCTGTAAATCAATGGAACAAATAAATTGTAATCATCGGGGATTCCATTCTTCAATATTTTTAATGCAATGTCTTGATATTTTCCCAAGGGAATTGGTTTTGAGCATATGGAAAGTCGCCATAACAAGGATATAAAAAATCTATGTATGCGATCTATATCAAACGTCTCTGCGGACAGACAGCGACAAGGTGTGGTTAATATGTACTTCGTTTGCTTTAATTTGGGGACTTCTATATTTAAAATTTTATTTATGTAGCCGTCATAGTAACCGAGTGCTGTGTCGCATTCTTTACACATCAAGGGCTCTTTGTGACCGTTTTGTTCTTTGGAGTTTACGTTAATACGTGTGTTTTTCGTATCTACAGCAACAACCGAACCGAGTTCTGTAAGTTTGTACAAAACTTTTGGAATTATATGGGATTCTATCAATTCCTTCTTTTGACCGCAAAACTTACAAATTCCGACTACCATACGGTAAACATAGTTTTATTTTTGGACTTTTTCAAGCAGGCTAATCTAAATGCTATAAAATTCAAATTGTTATAAATGTACAGTATCAATATCCGGAAATTGTGTTACGATGTATTCAGTGGCGAGGCGGCGGTGGCATTGCAGGGCGGACTTTTCCATGCATAACAGGCAGATGCGGTCAAGGTTGGCGGGTGCCAATCCGGCGGTTGGGTGGCGCGTGGCCAGTAATTCACGATACATACGCTCATAATCGGGCCAGGTGATTTTGCCGTTTTTATATCCAGCCAGTATTTCCGCCGTTGGTGCAAATTCGGGGTGATGTTCATAACGCGTGCCCAGTGCTGCGGCCAGTTTTTCGCCACTGTAAAATGGCACATAAGTACTGGTGCGCCACAGGCGCACATCCCATACGGTACGGATGTGCACCGCATTCAGAACATCCATAAATGCGTCTGGGCTTTTGCCGCTAAAACCGATTGTAAATATCTTTGCCATATCAATACAAAAATAGCCCGTTTAACATCAAATAGCAATGATTTTCCTGCATCAAGAACTTCCGTGCCAACCCTATACGACAATGGGCATATTGACTAGCCGCAATAGCATTATTTAGGGTCGCGACATCTTTATCTTGTTCAAATATATCACGCAAGTATTTGCAACTGACCTTTAATTCATAGGTGTGTTTAGAATAGTCCGTAATACGTGCGCGTAATTTACTGTCTTCTGTAAAGAATTCAATATTGTATGCTGGAACCAATATGGCACCCAATGAAGGACATTTTGTTTTCTGTAGCACATAGGCATTTTCTTTGACGTGATGATTAAATATGCCCTGTATGTCTTTTAAAACGCTATCGCACAAAGCATTTGCCAGCTCTTTCCCTGCTTCAAATTCTTGCAACCATAAGAATCTTATCAAAATTTGTAGAGTATTTCTTGTAAGTTATTTTGAGCTTCTTTAATGGTCTGATGGCGGTCACAGATATTTGAGACAAAGGATTTGTGCAAAAAGTCGGTAATAGCAATTTGTATATTTCGGGGCCAGGAGCTGCTTATTTGTCGTGCCTTGTCTATTTCATATGGCGGATTGCCTGTTCCGTCAATCATAATTCTTGGCAAAAAACCATATAACATATAAAATAATACCCCGCCACATACATATGAAATATCAGAACGAGGGTCTGCCTTGTTTGAACCTAAAAATAATTCGGGTAGAGCTAGGCTTCTATTGCAACATATACGATTCCAATCAGTTTCAGATGATGAATTTGCTATTGTTGATAAGCCAAAATCTATTAATATCATGTCATCTATATCATTTTTTCTGCAAATGATATTATCTGGTTTGATATCTCTATGTACTATATTTTTATTGTGACAAAACTTGACTGTTTCTAATAGGTTAATCGTTGCTTGAATAGCTTGGTGCGGAGAGATCGTTTTCTGCTTAACAATATCCTGTAATGTAAGACCTTCAATTTCCTCATAAACCAAGAATGGGTTGTCTTCGCAGGTGTCGCAGTCCAATATTAATTGAATATTTTGATGCCCGGATACTTGTTGTAGGTTTTTTATTTCTGTAATTAGACTTTGTTTGCTAGTTCCTTCACTGTCGCCTGATCTTATGCGTGGAAGTTTGAGTAAGCCATTCCTATCAGTATCGTCTTTTACTTTGTATATGTTACCGTTATAGCCTGTATCATTAAATTTTTTAATGACTTTCCAGTTTCCATAGTTTGTATTAACAAACTTCATGAGAGTTGTTATTTCAAAGTACTTGTCTTTTGAAATGTTCTCTGGTTGTGATTTCAGAAAATCAAAACTTTTTACTTCCATTCTAGAATGGATAGCATTAATAGCTGTGGAATGCAAGGAAAAGGCAAAAAATTCCCTGTTTTGATTTTAGGGAATTTTGACTATGTATTGGTAAAAGTGGTGGAAATAGCGCGATTTAATCAACTGTCGACTGTATGTATTTGCGGATATTTGGCTCAAAAACCGAAATTTCCCTGTAAATTCCCTGGTGTTGTATGCAAAAGACCGTAGAAATATCTTACTCCGCCAGGAATATAGAGCATCCCACGGTAACCCCGCGGGATGTTTCTTTTGCCCCAGAATCTGGGGATTTTTATGCACGATGGTACTGGTGTATGCTCGGCATCGCGCACAATCCTACCAAAATCACCCGCATTGCATACCTTGCCTAAAATCCCGATGCCAGTTTATATTGCATTTTACCGTAATTTGTGGTATAATGACTGGTAAGATTAAGGGCGACATTTGTCGCCGTTTTTTTTATTGCCCCGCCATCTGCGGGGCTTTTTTTATAACACGGGAGAAAATAATATGGCTACAAATTGGGGAGATGTTACTTGGAATGAATATGGGGAATTAGTATTGGATATCTATAAACATCTACCAGAATCAAAAGATGATGCAACTAATAAACCGAAACATACATATAAAGAAATAGATTGTGGCGGTGAATGTGGTGGGTGTGTTGCGTTGGTTGTTGATGGCGAAGTTGTGTCCGGTCCGCCGTTTCATCCAAACTGTAAATGTTCTTTGTCAGAAGAAGATATTGAGGAAGCACCAGAATATGAATCTAATTTGGGTAATCCGGTGGGGCAGGACAGAAATTCTGAACCACAAGATGTTAAATGGTTAAAAGATGCTCTAAATAAACTTGGGTTTTATGAGCCTGATACCAGGGCCGGTGAAACACCAGATGATTTAAACGAATATCCAAACCAAAATTTGTTTGATAGAATTAATAAATTTCAGCGCGAACACGGGTTGCCTGAGCGCGGAACTGTAAAACCAGGACATCAAACAGAGGCAAAAATAAATAATGAATTACAACATCAAACAAAAGAGCTCAAAGCTGATTTTGAATATAATGGTTCGACATTTAAGGGACCTATTAATGCGAAAGAAAGTCAATATGCGGTTTTTGATGGGAAATCGTTGAGTATATATGACAATGGTGAAAAAGTTGCTGAATTTTCCGGGGTGGCCGGTAAACCAGGGTATCAATCTCCGGAATATCAAAATAAAAGCGAGAAGGGACCTTTGCCTGCTGGTGTGTATGTCGCCCGTAAAAAAGACTTTCAAGAAATAGATCCGGTTAATCAGGCGATTGGTTGGTTCGGTGTCGGAAAATGGAAGGGCTCTACTATGTCGTGGGGAAAGTCTAGGGTGTGGCTGGAACCTGCTAAGGAAACCAATACATACGGTCGTGGTGGTTTTAGCATTCATGGTGGTTGGGAACCTGGTTCGGCTGGTTGCATCGATTTAACGGAACAAATGGATGATTTTGCAAAATGGTTTAAAAATAATGGAAAAGATTTAATCCTTTATGTAACATATTAGCGTTATGAGTAAGATTTTTAAAAATAATATTTTGCTTTGGACAGTATCAACGTTTTGTTTGGCGTTTTGTGTCATGGTCGCAAATGATTTGGTAATGCTGCGCAGTTTTGGAAAATGGGATGGGTTGTGGTTTTACTTTTGCCCGACCAAGTATTTGATGGCTCTTGATAAAGTGTTTATATTGCTATCTAGCTCAGCTTTTATCATTCTGCTTGTTAGATTATGGCGAAAATATAATTGGTATGCGTTATTAGTATTTATCGCGGCATTGCCTTGTTATGGTATTCTGTTGACTCTACATGTTCTTGTTTTGAATATGGTTCATTAATTGAAAAAACAAAGGCACAGAATGAAAAAAATATCAAACATAACAAGTTATGTCATAGCGGTATGTTTATTTTGTGCCTTGTATATTTTTTTATTTGATTTGGCTTGTATTGGTAAAATTTCAAAATTTAATCATATGTGGGCAAATTCTTGTCAGTTTGGTATTGATGACGCATATCTGGCCTGTATGACAAATTATGATATCGCGTGCATCGTGTTGATATTGCCTATATTATCTTTTATGTTATTTCGCTTAATAAGAGTATATCGCAGACGGATGTGGTCGGTGCCACTTTTGGTTTTTTTACTGTTTTGTCTGTCAATTATAACATGTTGGGGCCTTGTGTAAAACGTTCATTTTCACAATCTGAAACAATTCATTCACGTTGACTTTCTGTTTGCCGGATAGGATGCGGTTGACGGTTTCTGGATTCGTATATGCCAGGTCGAGATGGTGATAAAACTGGCGTGGGGATGTATGTTCCATGGCGATGATTTTATCGGAGGCCCCACATTCTTCATACATCTCTCGATACCGCCATGCGGTGGCGAAGGCTTTGACGATCAGATGATTATTGTCGGTAATGCTCAAGACACCGTTCTTGGTTTTATCAAACACCGTATTTACATATTTACGCAGGACGATCGCTATATTGGCAACAAATGGTGTTGGTAAAACACAGATGTTAGAAGCATTAATGAGGGCATACAAATCACCAATAGCAGATTCTAAAAACAACATAGAAATGCGTTTTAACCCGCAAGTGAACATTGGCTATTTTGATCAACATATGGCACATTTACCTTTGCACAAAACCATTACCGATTATATTCAATCGCTAGGTAAAACAACCCAAGAAGCGACAAAGCTTTTAGTAAATGCTGGTTTCCCTTACAAAATGCATACACAAAAAGTTTCTGAACTAAGTCAAGGTGAAAAGGCGCGTTTAGCTTTTTTAGCGTTAAAAGTTGGTAAATTTAATTTCTTTATTATGGACGAACCAACAAATCATATTGATATTGATGGTCAAGAAAAATTCGAAGATGCGGTTATCAGTGAAGGTCATACATGTATTTTTGTGTCTCATGATAGATATATGATGGAGCAAGTGGCTAATAAATATTATCAAGTCAAAAAAGGCGTGCTGGTTCCTGTTGATTCTGTTGAACCGTTTTATAAGGAAGTGATGGCAAAAAAAGATATAATGACTTTTGAAACGAAACAAACAAAAGGTAGATAAATGTGCCAGACAGAATCACAAAAGATGTACGACAGTCTGGCACCGGGATACAGAAATTATTCCCAATCCCGATTGTTATATTTGAATGCTGTGGATTCTGTGGTTAGGCAATATTTGACGCCAGAATCTTCTGTTATAGATTTTGGCTCGGGGGATGGTGTGCGCGTTCATAATATTGCAAAAAAACATCACTTCTAAATTATGTTTAGTTGAAAATTCTTGTAATATGATTACAAAGATAAAAGACCAATATCCACGCGCGTTGATATTAAACCAAGATTTTGCCGACGTAAATTTCCAAACAGGAAAAAAATACGATATTGCAATTTGTTTATGGAATGTTTTGGATCATTTGGGCAACGAACAACGGGTTTTGACAGGATTGACAAACATTAGAAAAACTGTCCGCAAAAATGGTATTGTGATTTTAGATATCAATAATCGTCATAATATTTCGCAGTATAAAATCAAAGCTGTTAAAAATATTATAAAAGATGTTTTTACATATAAATTTGCAAATGGTGATATAAAATTCAATATTTCGATAAACGGTCAAAACATACCATCATATGTTCATATATTTAATAAGCACGAGATTGAAAAACTGATTGATGCGGCCGGATTTGAAATCAAATCTGGGGTTTATATAAATTATGCAAACGGTGATATTGAAAAATCCCCATTATTCGGTCAACTTTGCTATGTCTTGACCGTTAAAAAATAAGTATTTACCGTACATCCAAGATAAGATTTTTTCGCCAGACGGCATATCATTTATTGTATCACATAAATATGTGGCCGTATCTGATATACAACCAAATTCTATCCAGTACTTTAATGCATTAAAATCAATATTTGGTTTGGATGCAATATACCCTTGAAAGAAAGATTTGAATATTTTTTGATTAAAATTTCCACCATCAGGGAAAGACCATTCTACCAATGCGTGTCCCAAATCTTTCAAGGGATTGCCAACACAAGACCAATCAAAATCCAAAATAGCGGATATATCTTCGTCTTGGAACAATACGTTTTGGACACGAAAGTCATTATGTATTATGCATATACCAGATGTTTTCAAGAATCCCGATTGTAATAGACGTTCAACAATTGAAATAAAATCTGTACCATTCGTATATTTGTTCTGAAGTTTATCTTTTAGATTAATTGCACGCAACAATTCTAATTCTAATTTTCTAGTCGGTAATGGGGGCCCGGCAAAACCCTTTGATGCATCATGAAATCTTGCCAACATCATACCAGCATTAAAAGCCATTTTTTCTGATATTTGTTCAACAGAACAAGACGTTCCATCACAAAATTCCAATAACGATTCCGCCCCAGGATATAAAACACGTCTGACCGGAATGTTTTTTTGCAAAAGGTAATCTGAAAAATTCTGTTCAAACAATATATCTTCATTTGATTTATTGCGTAAAGATTTTCTGTATATGTATTTTGTATTGTCATCGGTTATCAAAACAAATATGTCATTATCAAAACCATCATAGATTTTTTTATACGACATAAAATTCTTACTAAATTTTTTTGATAATAATTCAAGATTCAATGACATTTTTAAACTCTTTGGTTAAATCTGACCATGGTATAAATCTATCTTTTAAAACCAATTTTTGATATATTTTTATATACTTATCTGCTTGGGATTCTATAGAAAAACCTTGCGCAAACGCCAAACCATTTTCAATAAGGATATCATTTATTCCATCATTATGCAAAA
>OIZS01000252.1_pt1 | contig 25852 bp, 20 predicted proteins | sample 1588641 | NCBI WGS metagenome assembly OIZS01 (sample SAMN03283240) | human gut metagenome | biome: human-associated habitat; material: feces | host: Homo sapiens | place: Peru | collected 2012
GCCCTGGCTTGGGAAAGTCAGGGCTTTGTGAGTTTTTGGGTGTTTTGACACACCCTCGTTTTGCGGTATAAACTTCATGCTCGCGCTTCCCTAAGCCCCTTCCACTTCTTTCCAGTCGATGAGGCCCTTGCCCAAGTCGTCCAATTCCACGGCAAGGGCGATGGTCTTGCGCTTGTCTGCCCCGAATGGCTCCGTATAGCGGTTGTCCTTGATTTGCTCCTCTGCAGCTGCGAGTCCGCCATTCTTGGTGAGTTTCAGCTCCAGCACATATATGATGCGTCGGGTATATACCACCATGTCTATCCTGCCCGTGGCAAGCATGCGCTCCACTTCGACCTTGAAGCCTATGGCGTTGAATATCGTGCTCATGATGAGGCGATAACGCTCCTCCATATCCATCGAGGCGAGTTTCTTGTTGCTGTAAGGCACGTCGGCGATGAGGGCTTTCAAGCACTTCTTGGCTTCCGGGAGATTGCCCGTGACGAGGTGTTCCCTCAAGAAAGCCTGCGTTGACTGGATGTCGCCGAGCTTGCGCATGGCCAAGGCCGGCAGCACCATCTCGTATAAGGCTTGTCTGACTTCATGGTTCGGAATGCTCAGGTAATAGACTCCTTCTGAATAGCCCTTGATGGTCAAGTAACCAGACTGGTAAAGGAATAGCTCTGCACCACCGCCCACAACATCGGAAGTTTCGATGATATTGCTCAGTATGGCGCAATGGTCGAAGTCTTTGAGACGGATTTCCATGTCATCGACAAACTTCGGCAACAGTGATGTCGCACCAGATGCTGCCCAAAAGTTCCTCAATTTATGTTCTTCCAAGGCGTTGATGAGGCTGAACGGGTTGAAGACATCCACCATGTTGTCAGCGCTGAAATGGTAACCATCATAGTTGGCTTTCAGTTGCTCAACGGTCTCTTCCGCTGTCCACCCGTTTTTCTGCCCCATAGCCTCTATCTCAGGCATGAAGTTGTCGGTAATCTCCTGCTTGGTGATACCGCAAAGGGCGGCATATTGTGGATAAAAGCTGATGTTGGTGAGGTTGTTGAGAACGGAGAAGAGGGAGATTTGCGTAAACTTGGTTATGCCGGTTATGAACACGAACTTTTCATACTCGTCGTCTGCCTTCAGTATGGCGAATACCTTGCGATAGACAGCTGTGCACTCTTCGTGGTAGGGAGTCTTCCAAGAATGCTGCAAGGGTGAGTCGTATTCGTCGATGAGAATGGCAACCTGTTGTCCCGTTTGTTCACAAGCGGTCTCTATGATGGCATCGAAGCGGTTGGCGAGGGAGTCTTGCGGGTCTATTGTAATCTGGTACAGTTTTTCAAGTTTCTTGAAAGCCTTGTTCAGATACGATTTGATTTCCTCTGCCGTGGCACCGGCTCGGCTCATGTCAAGGCGAATGACGGGGCGCTTCACCCATTGCTTTTCCTGCTCCATGATTTTCAATCCCTCGAATAGTTCCTTCTTGCCTTCAAAGTAAGCTTGGAGGGTGTCCACGAGCACTGACTTGCCGAAGCGGCGGGGGCGGCTCAGGTAATTATATGTCATACCCTTGTTGGCAAGGTTCCAAATCAGGTCGGTCTTGTCAACATATAAATATCCTTCTTTTCTTATCTTTTCAAAGGATTGGATGCCCACAGGCAATCTTCTGTCGTTAGTCTCTGTCATCATGTTCTCAGCCTTTTATGCAATACGCGTGTAAAGATACGTATTTTTATCTGAAAGTAGGGTGAGTTTATGGTCAATATTTAAGGAGAGACTTAATTTATTTCCTTTCTTACAGTTGTCTTGTCTTCCGTCCTGTTACCCTTGTGATTGAGAAAACGAAAGCAGGTATTAATAGAGCTGTCGTTAAGAACACGAACTGCACGCGAGCGGTTGGCGCTGTAGTTGGCGCCGATGGTGTAAGAGCGCACGTTGCCGCCGCCCACGCTTGATGAGTTGTAAGGCCAGTCTTGCATCTCGCCGCCCTTCGCCCAGGGCGTTGCTTGATCCAGGACGAGAGATGAAGGTTTATGGAAATTGCTAAATAATCTGCTTCTTGATTATTATCCTGTGGATGAATGGTATGGCATTCGTAATAGTCGGAAGGTGACAATGTGCGCCCTTCTTTTGACCATTACGAATGGCCATGCCTCATCATTTGGTTGTTTTCTTGTTTATTTCTTGTTGTTTACCAAGTATTGCTCCTTGCTGTAGGTGAGCATCATGAAGAATATTGACATCACGCAGGCGGCGATGAGGAGGATGAACGTCCAGCCCCAATCAGCGTGCTCAGACACGAAGCCGATAACCACGTTGGCCAGTAGGGCGGTGCCCAGCACGTAGCCCATGAAGCCGGTGAGACCGGCAGCTGTGCCGGCGGCGTTCTTCGGGGCGAGGTCCAGGGCTTGCACGCCGATGAGCATCACGGGGCCGTAGATGAAGAAGCCGATGCCGATGAGGCAAGCTATGACCACGTTGATGTTGTCGAGGTTCTGCCAATAGATGAAGATGAAGACGGCCACGACAGCCATGAACAATATCGTTGGGATGGCACGACGGCCCTTGAACACGTGGTCGGAGAGCCAGCCGCAGATGATGGTGCCGGGGATGGCGGCCATCTCATAGGCGAAATACGCCCATCCGGCTTCCTTGATGTCGATGCCCTTCTCTGTGAGGATGGTAGGGGCCCAGTCGAGGCAACCATAGCGCACCATGTAGACGAAGGCGTTGGCGAAAGCGATGTACCAGAGGAAACGGTTGGTGAGCACCGTGCGGAAAATCTCCTTTGTAGACAGCACTTCCTCTGCCTTGTCGGTATATGTGTCGGAATATTCACCGCGCCATTTCTCGATTGACGGCAGGCCGCACGACTGTGGGGTGTCGCGTATCATGGTGTAGGCCACGATGGCCACAAGGATGGCTACGCAAGCGGGGAAGAGGTATGTGCCGACAAGGAAGTAACGCTGCTCGTCGGCTCCATAGAACCATGAGCCGAACCACATGGCGCCATACACGGCCATTGGGCCTACCAGGGCGCCGCCGACGTTGTGGGCGCAGTTCCATACCGACATCCATGTGCCACGCTCCTTGATGGAGAACCAGTGGGTCATCACACGGCCGCAGGGAGGCCAGCCCATGCCGTTGAACCAACCCACGAGGAAGTTGAGAGCGGCCATCAAGGCTATTGCCAGACCTTTGTGCTCAGGACCGAGGCACTGTACCGGCACGATCATGAACATCATTGAAAGGGCGGCGAGGATAAGACCCAAGGGGAGGAAGCGACGTGCGTTGCTTCGGTCGGAGACGCTCGCCATGATGAACTTGGAGAATCCATAGGCGATGGCATTCATTGACAGCACGATACCAAGCTCGTCTTTCTCGAAACCGAAAGGCGCGAGCATTGGGATGGCCATCGAGAAGTTCTTGCGGACTATGTAGAAGCCTGCATAACCAATGAAGATGCCAATGAAGACTTGCCACCGCAGTTTGCGATAGCGCGCGTCGGCCTCAGGGCCGGTCTGCTCAGCTTTGAAGGCTGGCGGTGTTAAAAAATTCCACATATTACTATAGTGTCTTGTTTTAAGTGTTTTAAGTTGTGGTTTTATTTGTTTCGAGTAAAGGTTGTTATTGTTTCATTTGTATTGCAAAATTATATCAAAAGGCTTTTATTTCAAAATGCTTACGCCATTTTATTTGTCTCGTTAACTTTTATTTATATTTTGCGCCTCTTTTAAATATTTCCTTGCGTATTACCCACGCTCTAATTTTGTGGAATATCGCGACAGCGCGGAGGCAATTTTTTCCATTGGCCATTAACCATGATGGCACGAAAAAGCCCCAGCTCGTGATGTAAGCTGGGGCTTTCCCTATTTGTGTTTCTTTATACGTCTAAATGTTGATGAGCGTGATGCTTGCCCTGAAGTAAGCCTTGCTTGCCTCCGGGTTCCACATCATCTGTGCCGACACCGGCATGTCAAACTTGCCCACTTTCAACTTGTATGTGGCGCCGAGACGGATGTCGTTGATGCCAGCCGACTTGCCGTAGAGGTTGTTGTTCTCGCCCGGATACTTGTCCTTGTCGTATGGGTTGAGGGCGAATATCCCGCCCACGGATGCGTCGACGGCCCAGTCCTTGCTGTCGTAGAGGCGGTAGCTCGCCTGCACGAAAGTGGAGTAGACGTTCTGCTCGTTGGCCGCGCCACGGTCACGTCCCACGAGGAGCGTTGCCCACGAGAGCGTGAGCGGGAAGCCGGCTTTCACGCCGAAGTCGTAGCTGATGGCCGCGTCGAGAAGGTGGGATGTCTTGCGTGCGTCCCAAGTGAAGTATTTCCCGTTGCCGGGAATGCCGTCGGAGAAGTTCCACAAGTCCCAAACGGCGAGGTTGAAGCCGCTGTTGTTGTAGTTGACGTAAACGTCGGCCTCCTTGTAGTCGCCGTCGGTGGCCATTCCGCCCCACAATCCAATCTTGAAGTGGTCGTTGTTGTCGCTGAGCGACACGTCGTTGTTGAATATCAGTCCGTTTCCTACCTCAAGGCCACGCCACAGGTGTGACGTCTCCAGGCTGGCTGACTCGTGTATCTTTTGTGCCTGTGTGCTGAAAGGAAGAAGGGATATAGCAGCCAGGCATAATATCTTGCCAAAGTTTCCCATAAGATAGTTCTTTTAATGGTTTTGTGTTTATCGCTTCTTTATGTTTCGCGTCACCGCGTGTTTAGAGGCTCATGAGCCAGATGCCGCAGAGTCCGGCAACGGCGCCGCCGAGCACTGGACCCAAGACGGGTACCCAAGAATAAGCCCAGTCGGGATCGCGCTTGTCCTTTATCGGGCAGATGGCGTAGGCAATACGCGGAGCGAGGTCACGGGCGGGATTCATGGCGTATCCCGTAGTGCCGCCAAGAGACATGCCGAGGGCCACGATGACATAAGTGATAGGCACAGGACCGAGCGTTGAGAGGCCGAAGGTGTTGCCTTCCGGGTCGTAAACGTTGCCCTTCGTGCCGAAGGCGATGATAAGGAATACCAACAGCAACGTGGCGATGAACTCGCTGATGAAGTTGCTTGGATAGTTGCGGATGGCAGGAGCCGTGCAGAACACGCCGAGCTTGGTGTCCTTGTCCTCAGTGGCGTCGAAGTGGTCTTTATAGAACAGCCAAACGATGATGCCGCCAAGGATGCCGCCAATCATCTGGCCGATGACGTATGCCGGAACGGAAGCCCATGGGAACTTGCCGGCCACGGCGAGACCTATGGAAACGGCGGGATTGAGATGCGCGCCCGTGTAAGGACCGGCGATGAGCACGCCCATGCAGACGGCGAGACCCCAGCCGAGGGTTATGACTACCCAACCTGCTCCTTGGGCCTTACTCTTGTTCAGGCTGACAGCGCAGCAAACGCCGTCTCCGAATATCACAAGCACCATCGTGCCAATCAGTTCCATGAGGAACTGTGTAGTCATAGAATAATCCATAATAAATTAGTTTTGGTTTATAAAGTCTTTATGTTTCCTTCTTCAAGGTCAGTATCCTGCCTCTCCCCTGTTTAGGCAATGGGGGAGGGGCAAGGGTAGGGATTGCTGGTTTGTGGTTAAAGCGCGCTTTACTTATGGGTCAGCGTGCGCTGGATGGCATCCTGCCATCCCTTCTTGGCGTTCTCTATCTCCTCGTTCTCGGGAACAGGGTTGAACGTGCGCTCCACCTGCCACTGGCTCTTTATCTCGTCGATGTTTTTCCAGAAGCCCACGGCGAGACCCGCGAGATAAGCGGCGCCGAGAGCCGTCGTCTCCGTGATTTTCGGGCGCACCACGGGGATGCCGAGAAGATTAGACTGGAACTGCATGAGCAGGTTGTTGCGTGATGCTCCACCGTCGACCTTCAGTTCAGTGAGAGGCGCGCCAAGGTCCCTGGCCATGGCCTGCGCTATGTCGTAGGTCTGGAACGCTATGCCGTCGAGTGCGGCGCGCGCGATATGGGCGCGAGTGGTGCCACGCGTGATGCCCACGATGGTGCCACGTGCGTACTGGTCCCAATAAGGAGCGGCGAGACCTGTCAAGGCCGGCACGAAATACACGCCGCCACTGTCGGGCACCGACGAGGCGAGCTCTTCCACCTCACTGCTGCTCTTGATGAAGCCGAGGCCGTCGCGGAGCCACTGCACCACGCTGCCGCCAACATAGATGGAGCCTTCAAGGGCGTATTTCACCTCGTCGCCAATCTTCCAAGCCACGGTGGTGAGGAGGTTGTTCTTGGAGAGCAAGGGCTTGTCGCCAATGTTCAACATCACGAAGCACCCCGTGCCGTATGTGTTCTTGATGGAGCCCGGCGTGAGACACATCTGGCCGAAGAGCGCGCTCTGCTGGTCGCCGGCGATACCGGCGATAGGCACCTCGTGGGCAAAGATGGTGGTCTTGGTATGGCCGTAGACCTCTGACGACGACTTCACCTCAGGCATCATGCTGCGTGGGATGTCGAGGAGCTTCAGCAAGTCATCGTCCCATTGCAGCGTGTTGATGTTGAACAGCATGGTGCGGCTGGCGTTGGTGACATCGGTGCAGTGCACTTCACCGCGCGTGAGACGCCAAACGAGCCAAGAGTCCACGTTGCCGAAGCGCAGCTTGCCCTTCTCGGCGCGCTCGCGTGCCCCAGGCACGTTGTCGAGAATCCATTTAATCTTGGTGCCGCTGAAATAAGCGTCGATGATAAGGCCGGTCTTCTCGCGCACCTTGTCGACGAGACCTTGCGCCTTCAGCTTGTCGCAGTATTCGGCCGTGCGGCGGTCCTGCCATACGATGGCGTTGTATATTGGCTCCTCGGTGTCGATATCCCACACGATGGTGGTCTCGCGCTGGTTGGTGATGCCTATGGCGGCGATGTCAAGGCCGTTGATGTCAATGGCGGATATGGCTTCAGCTATCACGGCGGCCTCAGACGACCAAATCTCGTTTGGGTCGTGCTCCACCCATCCCGGTTTCGGGAAGTGCTGTGTAAACTCTTTTTGTGCTACACTGCAAATCTTTCCGCTATGGTCAAAAACGATCGCGCGGGAGCTGGTTGTCCCTTGGTCAAGAGCTAAGATGTACTTTTGCATAGATAATTGAGTTTTTAAGTTTGTATTATTCTTGTAGCTGTCTTTTTTTAAGACGGTTGTAGTGTTTTCCTTTCCTGGCGTGTAACAGCTATAAAATGAAGAGCTGGCGTGCTATCCTTCTGCCGCAAAATTAGGTAAAAATGCAATAGCCTCCAATAGTTTTAACTTCTTTTTTATGCCATTACTTCCTGTTAATAGTTCCTTTCCTTACCGCTTCGAGACTGTGGCAGTCACAGCTTCATGCCTCGAATGTTAAGTGGCATTCCCATCCTGCCGTCATGATGAATCCTCACGTGGCAGGATGGGAATGAATGGGTGTTTTACTGGTTCAGTTTCCTTGTGGCCTCCACGTCGATGGCCTGTGCGAGGAGCGATATCGGGTTCTCCACGGTGTAGCCCGTCGACATGTCAATCTGCCATTTGCAGGTCTCGCAGTCGGTGGCCACGCAGTCGGGGTTCACTTCGCGAATCTGCTGGAACAGCGGCGCACCTATCTTCTGCGAGCGCTCGTAGTTCTCCTTCTTGAATCCGTAGGTTCCGGCGATGCCGCAGCAGTGGCTCTCGAGCACCGTGAGGTCAAGGCCTGGAATCATCTTCAGCAGTTGGATGGAATACACGCTCCAGCCCATGCGCTCCATGTGGCAAGCGGTGTGGTATGCCGCCTTCTTGTGGAAGTCGTCGCGGAACGCGAGCTTTATCTTGCCCTCCTCAATCTTCTGGCAGAGGAACCTCGTGGCGAGCATCAGGCTGTCGCGCACCTTGCTGTTGTCGATATTGAGCAAGTCCTTGTATTCGTCGCGCATGGTGAACGTGCAGGTCGAGCTTGTGGTGAGTACGGCCTCGTTGCCACCGTTGATGGCCTTCTCCATAGACGACATGTTGACTTCGCCTTGCTTCTTGGCCTGCTGTGGAAGTCCGTTGGCGATGAGCGCCACGCCGCAGCATTTCTCTTTCTCCAAGAGGCGCACGCCATAGCCGCAGGCGTTCATGACCTTCACGAAGTCCTTGCCGAGCTGCGTGAAGTTGTAGTTGACATAGCAGCCATGGAAATAGCTGACGAAACGCTTGTATTCCCGCTGCTTGGCCTCGGCCTCCTGGTGGAACCACGTCTCAAACTTCTTTCCGGCGTATGCAGGGAATTGGCGGTGCTTGTCGATCTTCATCACCTTGTCGAGTACGACCTTGGCAGGTTTCAGTCCGAGGAAGAAGTTGGTCAACGGCGCCACGAGCGTAGCCATCGAGCCAACGAAGTCGGTGTTGGCGAGCATCTTGTCGCGCAGGCTTGGCGCGTGCGTGCTGAACTCTATCCTGGCGGCCTGGATGATGTCGCCAATCTTGACGCCATGCGGGCAAGCCACCTCGCATCGTTTGCAGTTGAGGCAGAGCTTCAATGTCTCGTTGAAGAAGTCGGGGTCTTTCAGGCGGTAGCGCAGCAAGTCGGGACCGGCATGCTTAGGGCCAGGGTATTCAGGCTCCACGGTAGACACTGGGCAATACGCCGTGCAGATGCTGCACTTCAGGCATTGCTCGTAGTCGTGTTCGCTGAGGTTTCTTAATTGTATCTTCTCTTGCATAGCTGTTATCTTTTATCGGATGATGTTAGGGTTGAGGCCACGGCAAGAGCCGTCAGCAAGTCGATACCCGTTGATGTCGCCATGCGAGGGTCGTTGCCGCTGAGGATGGAACCGATGGCATACACATTATCTAAAGTCTGGCCGTTCTTTGTCGCCTTCAGGCCGACGGTCTTCACGCCGTATGACTGGTACGGCTGCTTGTCGTAGAGGTCGTGGGATGTCCACTTCGTGCGGTCGGCGTCGGCGTCCACGTCAAGGTTCAATATAGGCTCTTGCACGCCCTCGTAGTTGGACGTGAGGCCGCCTCCAAGGAACGAGCCCGCTGCGAATACGAAGTTGTCGGCCTCGAGAGCCGTCTCGCACAGTTTGTCGGTATATACCTTCTTGAGGCGTTTGCCATCCAATTCGCCTTTCACCACGGTGTTGTTTGGGATGAGCGTGCCGCCCAACCTCTGGAAGCATTGGCGCAGAAGGGTCTGCACGCGGATGCCAGGCACCGATGGCGGCATCGTGGCTACGAACCGCGTGTCCACGCTCAGGCTGTCTTGCAACAGCTTGGCGGCGTGGTCGTTGGCCACTCCCAACACGGCGGGCAGGAGAAGCAGGTCGGTTCCGGCTGGCACGGCGGCTTTAAGCTTCTCGGCAACCTCCTTCACGTTGTTGTCGTTGGCGAGATAGTTGGCTATGTTTGTGGCGCGCATCTCGGATGGGCTCTGCCTCGCGTGCTCCAACAGGGGCGTCGTCACCGTGCGGAGGCTCACCTCCGCGCCCAACTCGCGCAGGCCATTGGCGATGTAAGGCACCGGGAAATCGAGGAAGCCCGTGATGTTGGCAAGGCATATCTTCTTGCTCTTGAGCTCCTCGGCGTTGTCCACGGTGAACAGTCCGTCCATCGTCAGCCATGTCGGCATGAGCTTGCCGATGGGCGAGAGGCGGTAATGGTTCTTGTTGCAGTCGCCTTTAGTGCCTATGCCGGCCTCTTCGAGCAGCTGCTTGGCCTCCTTGGCAAGGGCCTCAATGTCGTTCACCTTGGCGTAAGGGTGGGTTCCTGGCAGTTGGCCCGCTGTCTGGGCAGGGTCGTCGACGGCCTTGCCGTCGTTGTAGCCCATGAGGTCAAACGAGCCAGAGTTGAAGTGCAGGCTGCTTTGCCCACCGCACACCACGGCGGCTTTCTTGCCTTTCTTGGCGAGGGCGATACCGCACGTCAGTCCGCTCAGTCCGCCACCTATTATTATAGTATCGAATTTCATTTTTGTCAAGCGTTAAGTCCACAAAGTTCCTGGTAAATCTTCAGCGTCAGCTGGTTCTCTTTCAGCGTGTCACCCCAAGCCACGGGCTGCATGCCCTTCCAGCGCTCTTGCATGAACGACTTGAGGTCGGCGAGCTCCTCTTTTGGCTTGTTGTTGCCCACTTGACACAACACGCATGAGGCGCGGCACGCGCAAAGCTCCGCCTGGCATGTTCCCATGCCGATACGTGTGCGGCGGCGCAGGTTTATGAGGTTGTGCACATGCAGCTTGTCCACGGCGAACTTCACCTCACCGGCGCTCACCTCCTCGCATTCGCAGACAAGGGCGCGGTCTTCTATAGTCTCGTGTGGAATCTCGTTGGTGAATGTGCCGTGACGTCCTATCTCCGCCACGCGGCTTGTAGAAGCCACGAGGTCGCTGTAGATGTCGTCGTGCATCTCAGCCTTTATCTCGCTGTCGGTCTTCTCCGAGCCAGGGAGAGGCACGACGGCCGTGTCGCACTTCTTGTCGATGTCTAATTTCTGGCAAGCCAGGTCGGCGGCCTTCTCCGCCATGAGGCGGTAGGTCATCATCTTTCCGCCCGTTATGGTGGCGAAGCCTTTCAGTCCGTCGCGCTTCTCGTGGTCGAGGAGCACTATGCCACGGCTGATGCTTCTGCCCGACGGGTCGTTGTCGGAAGCCACGAGCGGTCTCACGCCGGCGTAAGCGCGTATGATGCGTGTCGTGGCAAGGCTTGGCGCGAGGGTCATGCCCTCACGAATCATCAGCTCCACCTCGTCGGGCGTGGCGCGCATGTCGTCTATCTGGTCGAAAGGCACGCGCGTGCTGGTGGTGCCGATTACGCAGACCGCGTCGTCAGGCACGAGGATGTCGCCGTTGGCGGGCTTGCGGCAACGGTTTATCACCATGTGGTTGACACGGTGGCCGAAGATGAGCAGGGTGCCCTTGGCAGGGAACATGTTAATCTGCACCCCGGCCATCTGTGCGACAGGCTGTCCCCAGATGCCGGCGGCGTTTATCACGAGGCGGCAGTGAGCCTCACTCTGCTCGCCCGTGCGGTTGTCGCGCAGCTTCACGCCTTTCATCACGCCATTCTCAATGATGAAGCCCACGACCTCCACGTATGTGCGGACCTCGGCACCATGACGCTTGGCGTCGATGATGTTTGCCGTGGTGAGGCGGAACGGGTCTATCGAGGCATCGGGCACACGCACTGCCCCGATGAGCGTCGGGTTGACGGCAGGTTCTATGCGGCGCGCCTCTTCCGGAGAGATGATGTCGGCCCTGATGCCGGCCTTCGTGCAAGCCTCGACAAACGTCTTCTGGTAGTCGAGGCTGTCCTCGGGAAGCGTGATGAAGAGACCGTCGGTCTCCTCCACGCAATGGCGAGCCACTCGGCGAAGCGTCATGTTTTCTTCTATGCACTCGCGTGCCGACTCCTGGTCGGTGACGGCATAACGGGCGCCACTATGCAACAAACCGTGGTTACGACCAGTCGCTCCGTTGGTGAAATCGTTCTTCTCGACAAGAAGGACTTTCATTCCGCGGCGAGCGCAGTCACGTGCTGTGCCGGCACCGGTGATGCCACCGCCGACAATAATCACGTCGTATTCTTCTTTGATGGTCTTGTCAATCATTGTGGTTTTTGTATAATAGGTGTTACTCTTTTATTACGAAAGCAAAATTAAGAAAAGTTGGTTACATTTCGATACGTAAAGCGCAGTTTTTCCTTGCAGTTAGCAATGTTTAACAGTGGCGAAAGGTTAATTGCCTTGTTTTGTTTAGAAAAAATCATGGCTATCGATTTTTTGCCTTAATTTATGGAACACCCATGTAATTCATGAGCCGCGACAGTTACTTTGCAACTTGGTTGCGCTTCTGCCTTTGTAACTTTGCGCCCGTAACAAGAAAGATAAAAACAAAGGATATGGATAAAAAACAGTTGTCTCGCATTGCGCTTACCGCGGTGTTGCTTTTTGTGGCTTGGATGGTTACCAAGTCGATAGTCATGCCGGTTTGGGGTCAGCTCCTCGTCTACCTCGTGCCCTACATTATTATATCTTATGACGTTGTGGGCGAGGCCATTGAGGAAGGCATAGGCGAGCGTAATCCTTTCAACGAGGATTTCCTCATGTGCGTTGCCACTATCGGCGCCTTGCTCATTGGTTTCCTCCCCGGTGCTGAGCCACAGTTCCCGGAGGCGGTGTTTGTGATGCTCTTTTTCCAGGTGGGCGAACTCTTCGAGGATTACGCTGAGGACAGGAGCAAGCGGTCTATAAACGATCTCATGGACATCCGCCCCGACGTGGCCAACGTGGATCGAGGTGGCGAGGTCACGGCCGTTGACCCCAAGACGGTTGCCGTGGGCGAGACCGTGGTGGTGCGCCCCGGCGAGAAGGTGCCCATGGACGGCACGATAACAGACGGCGTGTCCAGTCTCAACACCGTGGCGCTGACTGGCGAGAGCGTGCCGCGTGACGTGGGCGTGGGCGACGACGTGCTGAGCGGCTGCATAAACATTTCGGGCGTGCTGCGCGTGAAGGTGGGCAAGTCGTTTGGCGACTCCACCGCCTCAAAGATAATAAAGCTCGTGGAGGAGTCGGCCGAGAACAAGTCGCGTAGCGAGACTTTCATCCGCCGCTTCTCCCGTGTCTATACCCCGATAGTGGTGTTTCTTGCCATTGGCGTGGCTTTCATTCCCCCGTTCTTCTGCGACAGTTATGCCGATGGTCTTGCCACGTGGGTCTATCGTGCCTTGAGCTTCCTCGTGGTGAGCTGCCCGTGCGCTCTCGTCATCTCCGTGCCGTTGAGCTTCTTCGGCGGCATAGGCGGCGCGTCGCGCAAGGGAATCCTCATCAAGGGCGGCAACTACATGGACGCGCTCGCGAGGCTCTCCACCGTGGTGTTCGATAAGACCGGCACGCTGACGCAAGGCGTCTTCGCGGTAGATGCCGTGCATCCAGAGGCCATAGACGCCAACGACCTGTTGCATCTCACCGCCCACGCCGAGGAGTACAGCACGCATCCCATTGCCTGCGCCCTTCGCGCGGCGTTCGACAACGCCGCGTTCAAGGATGCCGCGTTGGGCAGCGACGGCAGCGTGACTAACATCGGGGAACTGCTCGCCGACGGTTGCCGTTTGGATAATGTAGAGGAAATCGCGGGCCAAGGCATCCGCGCCACGGTGAATGGTCATGCCGTCAGCGTGGGCAACGTGAAGCTGATGGAGGCTTCAGGCGCCAAGGTCACCGAGTGCGAGAAATGCAAGAACACCGTAGGCACCATTATCCATGTCGCCGTCGACGGCGTGTATGCCGGCCACATCGTGATAGCCGACAAGGATAAGGCCGACAGCCGTGAGGCCATTGCCGGCCTGAAGAGGCATGGCGTGCGGAAGACCGTGATGCTCACGGGCGACCATGAGCGCGTGGCAGGGCGTGTGGCCGAAGACCTCGGCTTGGACGAGTATCACGCCTCGCTCTTGCCGCAAGACAAGGTGGAGTGGGTGGAACGACTTATCAACGGCAAGCCGGAAGGCTCCACGCTCGCCTTCGTGGGCGATGGCATCAACGACGCGCCGGTTCTCGCCCGTGCAGACGTGGGCATAGCCATGGGCGCGCTCGGCGCCGACGCTGCTATCGAGGCTGCCGACGTGGTGCTGATGGACGACAAGCCGTCGAAGATAGCCACGGCTATTCATATAGCGCGCCGCACCATTGCCAATGCCCGCCAGAACTCCGCTTTCGCCATAGCGGTGAAAGTGGTCATCCTCATCCTTGTCGCCACGGGCGCGCTCGGCAGTCTTGCCATGCCCTTCGCGGTCTTTGGCGACGTTGGCGTGATGGTGCTGTGCGTGCTCAACGCCATGCGCACGTTGAGGGTATGAGAAAAAGGCTAAATCACGAACCGCAGACCAATGGCCGCCCTGCGCCAGTTGGCATCCAGGATAAAGCGGCCATTGCCTGCCACGGCTCCCTCGTGGGTCACGCCCGTGTTGCTGTAGCCAACGAAGAAGCCACGCGCGAATACGTCCAAGTGCTTGAATATCTCGCAGCTAACGCCTATGTTCATGCCAGCCTCAAAGCCATTACCGCTTTTGTCGAACCAAGACGGGGCACTGGGTTGCCAATCGTTTACCCAAGAGTGCTTTACCCAGCTAACTGATCCTTCCGTGAAAAATCTTACGGGGCCAACTTTCACGAACGAAAACCTTGCGTAAGGAGTGAAAAAACGATAGCGATTCTCCTCGTTATAATATTCATCCCCTTGTATTCCATTATTTCCCAATTCGAAAGACGCACGCATTCCCACAGCCCATTTGTCGTTGATCTTATAGCCTATGCCTGGCGTTAAGATGGCAGGGTGATGATAGTATTCGATATCCCTTTCATTGGAGAATCCCCCGGAAAACTCAACGAAAACGCCATTCTTCTCTTGTGAAAACGCGGATACGAAGCTAACACAGAGGAGAACCAAGATAAATAACAGTTTCTTTTTCATAACTTTTTAATATTTATAAATGAATTTAACCTTGTTGCTATATGTCGTAGAGTTGGCATCGCATTTGTAATTGCCTGCTATATTCCATGAGAGAGCACCACCCCAGTTCATGTGGTAATACTGGAAAATCATGCGATCAATTTCTTTGGATATGCAAGGGTAATATGGGTTGTCTCCTTCTTTAACTTCGTATGACACTAAATCTTGTTTGAATGGCAGGTAGACATCAACTATTGTAAAGTTGTTTTTTATGTTGATACCGTCTATGACCCACATGTGTCCATCTTCAGGTTTGTCTTTAGGTTCCCCACGGCATATTATAAGATCGTTGTATAGTATGCTGCTGCTTGGCAATTCGGAAGTTCCTTTAATCCTATAGCCATAATTTTCAAGGGATTTAATTGCTTTCTTTGTGCTGGCTCCTCTGTCCGAGGTATTGTAATCTATCCCTACTGATTCTCCAACTTCCTTAAGAAAAAGTTGTTGTTCTGTACTGCCGTCTTTATTTATAGCATCCCAATTCTTATTGGATGGCATGCGATAGTAATTCATAAACTGACCGAGCGCAATAGTAACACATCCCATCGCTCCTTCTTCGATAGCTCCATTGTATGGGTAGAATTGATGCCAAGTAGTTTTTAAATGTGGTCCATATACTGTGGATTTTTCACAGTAGAAAACTTGGCAGAGTATGTCTTCTTTTGTAAAACCAAGCTTATCACACATTTCAAAGTCAATTAGCTTTTCAAGTTCTTGTGTGTCATACGATGAAAATTGTTGCTCGAATCCATTTAAAGTCATGAATTCTGAGTTGTAATTGTCACAATTATTAAAGTTGTTAACAGTAGGATTGTCGGTTTTCCCTTTATATTCTGAAATTATTTCATTTTTCCATTTGGCTATGTCGGTGCTGGAGGCTCTTGTCTCGATGTCGTTAGGATAGAACGTGGCATATTTTATCCATTCTGGATTGATGGTCTTGTCGGAAGAATCCCTGACTTTGGAAATTTCCTTTGAGATGCCTTCTGTCCACTCTTTCGATAACCCCTTTGCGGATTCAAAACTTCCGGATGATGAATAAGCAATGATAGGAAAGAATTTCTTCGAGGCGCTGACCAATACGTAGCCTTGGTTGTCAGCAAAGTCAACCGCGAAGAATAAGGGGCTTCCTTGTTCATCGTTGTATGGAATTATCTTGCTGACCTTTTTTGAGTAGGCACGTGTGCCCTTGTTGGAAAGGAAGATGTTGGCAACTTTGTAAGCGTCTTGGTTGCTTAAGTTTTCTTTTAGCCCATCGATTTTCATGCTTTGTGATAGAGCTGCTTCTTTAGCATTGCCGTTGTCATTGACAATCTCGTCAACACTGTTGTTTTGGCATGAGAAAGCTGCCACGATGGCAATCAAGGCCAGTAAGGCGGCTAACGATTTTTTAATGAAAAAAAATGGAGTGTTTTTCATGGCCTATTAGTTATTAGATTATGTCGCAAAGATAAAGTGTTTTTTTTGAAATAATATTCATTTATCCAAGGAAATATAGTTAAATTATCCTAAGAAGAAGATGGCGTGCTTTGGGGAAAATTTAAAGCTTATCTAAAAATGTAATATTGGATATTAATTTGGTCTTAGCTGTCCACAAAAATAAAAAGAGCGCAAATATCCAGCTTGAAGTATTCTAACACGAGAGCAAACGGGTATGATTTGCAGAGAATGTCACAATTGTCCCCCGTGCCGTCTTAGCCTTTCTTGTGCGTCAGGTAGTTGACGCACTCCTTCATCACCTGCGCGCCCGAGACCTTCATCGCGGCGACATAGAGCAGGGCGGTGACCACGATTTTTATCGCCATGCGGAGCAGCAAGCCATCGAAAGGCGAGGCTACGGCGTAGGCAATGGTGCAAGCCGCCAATGCCGCGAGCATGAACGGCATAAGGTCTTTGAGAAGCATGAGGAACCCGTAGTCCACTATCTTGCGCGTGAAGTATTGCCACGCCACCGTCCACAGGGCGATGTAGGCGGAATATGCCGTGACCATGGCTATGATGCCTTGGCGGGCGAAGACGAGAATGACCGCTATCTGCAATACTATCTGCGCTATGTTAACCCACATGAAGATGTCTGACCGCCCCTTGCTGACGATGAGCTGCTGCATGGGCAGGTAGATGGGAATGAAGGCTCCGCTCACGCACAGGATTTGCAGGATGGCCACGCTGTCGATCCATTTGTCGGAGATGAGCAGCACTATGAACTCGTGGGCTATGATGGCCAAGCCGAACATGGCCGGGAAGACGAGAAACGCCGTGAACCGCGTCATCTTGCGCAGGATGTGGAGTTGGCGGTCTCCTTCCGTCTGCGTGGAGGCGAACACGGGTTGCGCCACTTGCGCCAGCATGCCAGAGACCAGTCCCGAGGCCATGTTGTTCCATTTCCAGCCTTGTGTGAAGTTGCCCACGGTCTTCACGGGGAATATCCTTCCGAAGATTACGGTGAGGATGTTCTGGCTCAACTGCGATATGATGTTGGTGACGAGAATCTTGCTGCTGAAGCCGAACATGCGCTTGACGGGCGAGAAGTCGATGTCGAGGGTAGGGCGGAAAGGCATGAGAAAATACTTGCCGATGTTTTGCATGCCCGTGTAGATGAGCTGTTGCGCCACAAGCGCCCAATAGCCCAACCCCTTGAACGCCAATGTTATGCCCACTATGCCGCTTATGGTTAGCACCACTATGCGTTGCAGGGCTATGGGCTTTACGATGAGGTTCTTGGTGAGGTAAGCCTGTGGCACGATGCCCAAGGCCGACAGGGGGATGCACACGAAGATGACCCTGCACAGCAGCGTGAGGTTGTCTTGATGGTAGAATCTCGCTATCAGTGGCGCGCAGAAAAACAAGATGACGTAAAGGCTCGTGCCCATAATCATGGAGAACCAGAACACGGAGTTGTAGTCGTTGTGCTTGGGCGCCTTCAGGTTGATGAGCGCCGAGGTGAACCCGCTGTCTTGCAGGCAGCTGGCAATGGCCGTGAAGATGGCCACCATGCCCACCAAGCCATAGTCGGCAGGACTGAGCAGCCGGGCCAGGAAGATGCCGATGATGGCGTTCAGGATTTGCATGCTGCCATTGTTCATGGCCGCCCAGAAGAGTCCTGAGGCTGTCTTTTCTTTCAGTGAGCTCATGAGAACCTTTGGTAAATAGCGTTGTTGCGTTTTATGAAGTTGTAGTGGAACACCTTCTTGCGGAGCTTGGAGAAGTTGAACTCCCAGACGAAGGCCAAGCGTTGCCACGCTGTCAGCGTCTTGCCCTCCTCGTATATCCCCGGCGGCAGGTATGTGCGATAGAGCATGGCCAGCGTGTCGAAGGCGCTGAAGTCGTGGTGCTTGCCGGTGAATATCCACGTCTCGGCCAGCATCCGGTCCTCGCGCTTCTCAGGGGTCAAGGGCCGTAGCGTGCGCAGGTAGGCCGCGCTTGCCCACCAGAAGTTGCCGGCGTACATGGTGAATGTGGCTGGCTTGGGCGGATAGCGCAGGCAGCCGTAAGTGTCGTGGCCGCCTGTCAGCACGTTGGCGGCGACCCGCCATTTGTCGATGTTGAAATATTCCATCACTTCACGCCACGCCTCCACCTTCTTCTTGAAATAGAGCCAATGGCGGTCGCTCTTTTGCGGGCCGTGATAAGACACGCCCTTGGTGTGGAAATAATAGATGAGGCAGTCCTCCTCTCGCGCCTTCGCGTAAGCCGCGTCCAAGGCCGGGTACTCATATTGGCTGGCGTCGGGCGTGCAAGCCACCATCTCATGGCTTATGCCCTCGAGCATCTTCCGCAACTTCTCCACGTCGTCCGCCCGCCGATATATGCAGCTCACGAGCAGCGTCTTGGTTCGCGCGGCAAGTCCGCTCTGCTTCAGTCGCCCTATCTGCAGGGGCACGAGCTCTTCCCAGCCCTCGGCGCAAAACACGTGGTAGACGCCATATATGGGCAGCTTGCCCGTGTAGGGACGCTCCCAAGGCGTCAAGTCCTCCTTGCGGTTGATGTGGATAAGGGTCGTGCTGATGGTTTGCCAAATGCTCATTGCTACAATGATGAAATCATTGCAAAAGTACGATATTTCCTTTGAAGGAACAAAATATAGTTGTACATTTGCAAGATGAAAGCTAAAAAAATAGTTGTCAACCAGACAATACAATTCAAGGCCTATTCCAAGGTGTGCGCCTTGGGCAAGGCGCGCGACGACGTGAATCGCACGCTGTCGGATTGCGGCTACGACGTGGAGATAATCCTCTGCAAGCGCTATCCCGTGCCTTTTCTTTCCAACCTCATGGGCCTGCTGAAAAACATGGCCATGATCCTCCGCCACCCGTTAGGCTCCGAATACGTGGTGCAATATCCCGTGTCGAGCAAGGTGATATTCCCTTGGGTGCTTAGGCTGCAGCGTCTGCTTGGCAACAAGATCACCATCCTGGTGCACGACATCCAGACCGTGCGCAACGGACGTGACCTCTCGCCCGACCTGCGCGTGTTCAGGTTGGCAAACAGGATATTGACCCACACCGAGGCCATGAGCCGCTGGATCCACGACCACGGAGTGGCGACACCCTCCGAGGCGATACAGCTTTTCGATTATTACACCGACGACGACTTCCGTCCAAAGGAAGACCTGCTGAGGCATAAGAAGGAAATAGCCTTCGCGGGCTATCTACGCAAGTCGTCGTTTTTCACGCCCTTGTCGGCCCAAGACTTCCGTGACTTGACCTTCAACCTTTATGGCAAGACCGACGACGACTTCCGCGTCTCGGGCAACGTGCGTTACCTTGGCGTCTTCGAGAGCAACCACACGGCGGCTGTCGAGGGAGGCTGGGGCCTCGTGTGGGACGGCACGTCGATAGACACGTGCGAGGGCGACCTTGGCGATTACCTCCGCCTCATAGCCTCCCATAAGTTGTCGCTGTATCTCGCCATGGGCATCCCCGTCATCGTGTGGAAGGATAGCGCCGAGGCCGAGTTCGTAACGCGCGAGGGCCTTGGCATCGCCGTGTCGGGCCTCAAGGAGCTGCCCGACCGCATATCCGCCATCTCCGACGAGGAGTATGGCCACATGCTGGACCGCTGTCGTGCCCAAGGCTCCGTGCTCAGGCGCGGCGGAATGTTGAAGAAGCGTGTAAATGGCATGGACGGCACCGTGTGCCCATGTTGAAATTCAGACGACCATTTGTAAAAATGTTTACAGCATGTACCAGGCAATGAGGTAAGCGTTGTATCCCCAGAAATACACCGTGAGCAACCGCACGAGGTATCTCGCGCATTCGGCTTGCCGTCCGCGGAGCTTCCTTAGCAGGCAAGCCACTGCCACGGGTATGATGAACATCCAGTGGCCACCGTTGATGGCGACCTCGTTAAGTCCGAAGCCGAGCACGACGTGGATGGTCAGGTCTATGGCGAACCACGACAGCAGCATCTGCAATATGCGATCGTTGCGGCCACAGACGATGCCTCCGAAAAACATCAGCACGATGACAGCCTCTATAGCGTAGTTGACCCACGACGAGTAGGTCACCTCGGTGGGACGGCCCAAGAAGACGTCGCCAAGGAGATAGTCGCGGTGAAGCTGTATCGACTCGCCGAAGAGCCCGTCCACGACTCCGTTGACGCGAGACGCGTCGGCATTGATCCAACGCAAGAAAGGCTTGTCGCTGATAGACTTGCCGTTGATTTTCGTCATCGCGATAGAGTTCTTGATGTCGCGAATGGAGTCCTGCCTGAATTTCGCCGGGTCTTTTATAGCCAACTTCCGCTTCATCACCTCGGCGTTGTTGTCCCTTTGCGCCACGATGGTCTGGTCTTGCGCCCAATAGGTGCCCAAGAGCAGGGCAGACGGAAGGAGGAAGCCCAAAAGAAAGTTTTTCCACGTGAAGGCTTTACGCCGGTCCACGAACAAGGCCCCAAGCAAGGTCTTGGCCCCATTGGTCAGCGTGATTCCGGTGGTCAGGTAATACAGCAAGGCCGGCTTATACCATGCCATGGCCTTGCCTTGGCGTATGTGCCGGCCGAAGACGTAGAGGGTGAAGACGAGGATGGAGAAGGAGAAGATGAAATGGTCGGGCGACATTGCCGATGTCATGATTGACGCGAAAGAAAACAGCAATGCCGTGAGCCACCTGCTGTCGCCCCTGCTCATGCCCATAAGCTCGTGAAGCGTCCTGTACATGAATATTATGGCATAGAGCGACGCCACGACGACGAGCGCGGCCATGATGAACATGGAAGCGTTGACGTCCCATGTCTCCATAATCCAGCGGTTGAGCACGGAGAATGGATAGAGCAGCAGCGTCAACACCGGATGGCGCTCAAGGTTATAGTAGATACTGAACTTTGTCAGCGTCATGTAGGCGTAGGGGTCATAGCCGGAGAAATGGAGCTGGTTGTTGAACAGGCTCCAGCCGCCAATCTTCCCACATCGCGCCAAGAGGAATTTTGGCCAGTGGTTGTAGATGAGCATGGCGTTCATCAGTGCCAGGACGCAAACGGAGACCACTGCCATCCAGCGCTCGTCCTTGCGAATGGCGAAGATATGAAAAGGATTCTTCATTTTCTTCATTATCGAAAATCAATACATTATATATATGTGTACGGTGTGCAAAATTACTATTTTTTTCCCTATTCCTTGCCGAAAGCTTGTGCCATTGCGCTTTTTCTTGTATCTTTGCATAAGACAAGATGCGGATCGGCAATTTGAAAGCAAGCTTTCATTGCACCCGCACTTGCATTATCTTTGCAAGAAAAGAAAACACAGATGAATCCCAATAAGACGGTGTCGGTGGTGATGTGCACCTTCAACGGTGAGCGGTATGTCAGGGAGCAGTTGGATTCCATTGTGGCCCAGACATATCCCATCCACGAGCTTATCATCGAGGACGACGGCTCCACCGACCGCACGGTGGAGATATGCAGGGAGTACGCCTCTCGCTACCCATTCATACGGGTCGTCGTCAACGAGCGCAACCTTGGGCTGGATGCCAATTTCGAGGCGGCCACGATGAGGTCCACGGGCGATTTCGTGGCACTGTCCGACCAAGACGACGTGTGGTATCCGGAGAAGATAAGTCGTCAGGTGGCGGCGATAGGCGACAACGACATTTGTTTCTCTTGCTATGACCGTGGCGCCGACCGCCAGCATTCGACCCTTGTCTGCCAGCAATACCGCCTTGAGGCCCTTCTCTTCGCCGGATTCGCGGGCCATACCATGTTGCTGCGTGGCGATTTCGCGCGCACGCATGAGCATTGGGCGTTGGCCAGCCAAGTGCCGTTCATGCATTATGATTGGAGCCTCGCCGTCTTCGCGCAGTTGAAGCGTGGCATCATCCGCATCGACGAGGCGTTGAACCTCCATCGTTGCAATCCCCAGTCGGCCATCGCCAAGGAGTTGGAAACAGGCCCTCGCGTGCCGGCCTATATGCCTTATACTCAGGGATTGCGTGAGTATCGGCGCATGCAATCGCGCCCGGAGTGGCAACGTTTTTACTCGCTTGTTTTCAACCGCACGTCGGACACGTTTCAGCCCCTGGCCCATCGCATGAGCGGATTGATGCTGAGGCCGGACGGCAGGGCCTTGCTCAGATTGTGCGGCTTGTGCTGCCGCCATCGTGCCACAATCTATTGGAATGGCGGCGCCCATGGAGTAATGGGAAAGGTGCGTGGTTTCTGCTATCCCTTGATATTCGCTTATAACAACAAGAAATTTTACCAAGACCAATGAACATAGCATTGCTTACTGCCGGCGGCGTCGGCAACAGGATGGGGCAGGACATCCCTAAACAGTTTATGACCATTGACAATATTCCTGTCATCATCTACACCATGCAGGCGTTTCAGCGTCATCCGTTGGTCGACGCTATCTGCGTGGTCTGCCTGAAAGGATGGGAAGTGGCGCTTCAGGCCTACGCCAACCAGTTTAACATCACCAAGCTGAAATGGATTTTCGAGGGCGGCGACAGCAACCAGCACTCCATACGCAATGGCTTGGAGGGACTGCGAGCGGCCGGTCGTCCCGACGACGACATCATACTCGTGCACGACGGCGTGCGCCCCTTGGTGAGCGAGCGCATAATAACCGAGAACATTGAGAAATGCCGTAAATACGGCTACGCCGTCACGGGACTCGTATGCAAGGAGGCCATCATGGAAAAGGTGGATGACTGCGTGAGGAACATCTCCATACCGCGTGAGCGGCTCATTCGAACGCAGACACCTCACACCTATCATCTCGGCGACTTGTTGGACGCGCACCATGAGGCGGAAGACAAGAACATTGAGAACACGGTGGCCTCGTGCACGCTGATGTCTGCCCTCGGGGTGGACGACCAGCGACTGGTCATGGGCTCGGAGAGAAACGGACTTAAACTGACCCAGACCGAGGACATCGAGCTTTTCAAGGCGTTGATTCACACCGAGGCGGAGTCGTGGATAAAGCAATGAGATGTCAAGCTCGGCAAGGAAAAAACAGTATTTGATGATGAACAAATATCAAGAAGACTTGTTGGCGGCGGCGACGAAGCCCCTGCCTTGGCAAAGGCTGAGCGGCAAGAACGTCTTGGTGGTGGGCGCTACGGGACTGATAGGCGGCGCCGTGGTCGACGTGCTCATGCGTCGCGGTCCGCTGGACTTCGATGTCTATGCCTGTGGCCGTAATGAGGAGCGGGCGCGCAGGCGTTTCTCGGCTTGGTGGCCTAATCCGCGTTTCCATTTTCTCAAGCATGATGTCACGTCGCCTTGGGAAGAAGCCGTCGACTTCCATTTCGTCATCGACACCGCCAGTGGAGCCTCGCCACAGCTCTATGTCTCCGACCCCGTGGGCATCATTCGCGCCAACATCCTTGGCGTGGACAGGTTGCTTGACAATGGTCGTCGGCACGGCATGGAGAAATTCGTGTATGTGTCTTCGGGCGAGGTCTATGGCGAAGGTGACGGCAGGGCGTTCACCGAGGATTATAGCGGATATGTGGATCCCATGAGCGTGAGGTCTTGTTATCCGTCGTCGAAGCGAGCGGCGGAGACGCTCTGCGTGGCTTACGCCCACGAGTTTGGTGTCGACGTGAGCGTGGCGCGCCCCTCGCATGTCTATGGCCCTTGTTTCACGGAGGGCGACAAGCGCGTGTATGCCGAGTTCATACGCGATGTCATTGGGGGTGATGATATAGTGATGAAGAGCGACGGCATGAAATTCAGGTCGTGGTGCTATGTGGTTGATTGTGCCTCAGCCTTGCTTTATATACTTCTGAAGGGAGAGTCGGGAAAGGCTTATAATATCGCCGACGAGTCGTCTAACAAGACGATACGCGAGCTGGCCATCATGGTGGCGGACATAGGCGGCAGGCGGTTGCGTGTGGAACTTCCGCCCGACGCGGCGGCTACAGGCGGCACGCCAATCACGAAGGCCGTGTTCGACACGTCGCGCTTGCGTGGCCTTGGCTGGAGTGTCGACGGCACGATGGAGGAGAAGATGCGGGCGACGATAGAAGAGGCCGCCCGGCAAGCTGAAGCTTAGGCCGTGTTTAGTCTTCCACCACGGTCTCCATCTTGTGGCGGTCTCGTTTGTCTATCGGGGGCAAGTCCATGTAGTTGCCGTATATTATTGAGCAGAGCTTTTCTGGGTCGGCGGGGCCTTCAAATGTCTTGCCCTCGAACACGATGTCGCGGTGGGGCACGAGCACGTTTTTGTCGAAACGCTCATAGAACCAGGCGCCGTAACTGTGCATGTAGCTGCGCTTGTTGCCAAAAAGGCGCCCGATGACGCGAAAAACGGGAAACACGAGATAATGCAGCGTGTCGTAGCCTGCCTGTGCCATGCGTGGGTGCGCGCCGGCGAACCTTAGGTTGACGTTCACCGACAGCTTTGCCGCCAAGCGTTGAAGCCACGGAATCATGTGGCCCTCGTAGGGGAAGATGTCAATGTGCAGTCCTTGGAACGTCAGCGCCTCTGCCGTGCGGCGGTCTTTGCTCGTGGCGTCGTCGTGGCTCACCTCGCGGCTCTTCAGGTCGCGAAGCACGGCCCATTCCTTGTAAAAGCCCTTGTCGGTGTCGTTGTCTTGAAGCACGTATTGTGGATGGGGATGCGACTTGAGGTAGTCGCATAGGCGCTTGAAGTCCTTGCGGTCGACCACGAAGTCGATGTCGTCGTCCCATGGAATGAAACCGCCATGACGCAGGGCTCCGAGAATGTTGCCTCCGTCCAGACGGCAGGCAACACCAATCTTGCGGGCAGTGGCTTGGAGGTAAACTGCCATGTCGAGAAGGCGGAGCTGGGCGCGCCGGCGTGCCGAGCCGTCGGGGTTGTATTTTCGGCGAAGGTCTTCTTCTGTCTCGCCGGTGTTGTATGTCATGTTTGCTTTCATGTATCGTTTAGTTGTTTTTCTTTTATCTCTTATTATATCAGGTAACTGATGTATAGCCAACCATTATATATCATGAGGTATAGGGCCGTGGTGCCCACTATGCCACGCAGCCACCGTTGTGGGTTGTGGAGCAGAAGGTATGCCATGGCTATGGTGAGGATGAACAGCCAGTGGGGCGACATGATGTAAACCTCGTTGAGGCCAAATCCCAACACGAAGTGTATCACCATGTCAAAGCCGAAGAAGGAGAGGGCGAGCCATAGAAAGCGCGACTTCCGCCCAAACCAAATGCCGGCAATAAAGAGCAACGCTATCATGCCTTCTACGATATAGTTGATAGTGTGCTTGTAGCCGACTATCACGGGGCGATTTCTTAATACGTCGCCCAAAAGGTGGTCGGCGTGAAGTTGTATGGGCTCGCCGAATATGTTCTCTACCATCGATGCCCAGCGTGGCGTGGAGATGTCAGTCCATTGCCCGAACTCGGTCTTGTTTATTGGCTTGCCCTTATGTGCGTATACGGCTTTCTTTTGTTGCCGTTTCATCTTTGCCGAGTCGCTCATGGCTATTGCCTTGTTTACGCAAGCGTTGATGGCGGCGGTGTCTCGCAGGTGGGTGGTGTCTTTTACGGCCGTGGCGATCTTCTCGTGACGTTTTTCCTCAATCTTGGCGCGCTTCTCAATCCTTGCCATGTATTCGGGCCTTTCGAAGTGTTGCCATTCGAGTCTCGCTCCAAGCCATATCAATGCCGAGGGAATGATTATGGCGAAAGCTAAATTGGGTGGCCGCCAAAAACGCTTGTCGTTTACAAACAAGTTGGAAAGAAAGACCTTTATGCCATTGTTTAGTGAGATGCCGGCGGTAAGGAAAAAAAACATTATGGTTTGCCATGTCGTGAATGGGCGTTTCGTGTTCAGGCGCATGCCGGAGACATAGAGCGTTAGTATGAGCATGAACATGGAAAGGCAGAAATGGTCGGGCACGCTGATGCCGACGATGACATAGCCGAAAGAAAATGTCAATGCACCGAGAAGCCATGAGTCGGTGAGGCTCGTGCCGATGACGTTGTGAAAGA
>OIZS01000253.1_pt1 | contig 25658 bp, 12 predicted proteins | sample 1588641 | NCBI WGS metagenome assembly OIZS01 (sample SAMN03283240) | human gut metagenome | biome: human-associated habitat; material: feces | host: Homo sapiens | place: Peru | collected 2012
GGCGGGGCACGCGGGCCCCGCCCTACAGGGTGCGGCGGTCATACAGGGCGGACGACTCTGTCCGCCCGTGTTCATTCGCCCCGCTGTATTTTCTCCTCCGTGTCCCGGCGGATGGCGGCGCGCAGCTCTGTCAGGTAGGGGGAGAAGGCCACATTCTCGTTGGCGTAGGTCAGGTTCAGGTCGTACTCCCGGGGCAGCCATGTGGCGATGGGCGCTTCGTTGTGCTGGATTACCGCCTCCAGCTTGTCCAGCGCCTTGTAGAGCTTGGCCTCCGGCGTTTGCAGGGCGTTCATCTCCGCGTACAGCTCGCTCATCTCCGCGTTATAGGGGGCGGGCAGGCCGGACACCCACCGCTCCAGCAGGGAGTCCTCCTTCTCCGTATCGGCGTCGGTTTTCAGAAAGCTGGGAATGTCGCCGGTGAAGCACTCGCCCAGATCGTGTATCAGGCACATGCGGATGACCCTGTCCATGTCCGTCTCCGGGAATTCGTCCCGGAGGAAAAAGGCCATCAGCGCCAGCCGCCAGCTGTGCTCCGCCACGCTCTCGCGCCGCCCTTTGCTGGTGTCGCAGTGGCGGAGGGTGTCCTTCAGCCGCTCGGCGGTGTGCAGGATGTCCAGTAGCTTGTTGGGTTCCATAGAATGACCTCCCGATGCATTTTTCGTCAGTATACCACTGGGGCGGGGGTGCAGTCAACGCTTGCGCGGCGGGGAAAGCTGTAGTACAATAGCGGTAAAGAGAGGAGTGTCGCTGTATGGGACTGTTATATGCGCTGGAGAGCATCCGCACGCCGGTGCTGGATAAGATCATGTCGGTCATCACGCTGCTGGGCGGCGAGCTGTTCTTCATGGTCATCGCCGTGGCGGTGTTCTGGTGCGTCAGCAAGCGGGAGGGCTACTACCTGATGATCGTGGGGTTCTTCGGCACGGTCATCAACCAGTTTCTGAAAATACTGTGCTGCGTGCCCCGGCCGTGGGTAAAGGATCCGGGCTTCACCATCGTGGAGAGCGCACGGGCGGAGGCCACAGGCTATTCCTTCCCCAGCGGGCATACGCAGAACGCCGTGGCCACCTACGGCGGCATGGCGCGGTATACGAATAAGACGTGGCTGCGGGTGCTGCTCATCGTGCTTACGGTGCTGGTGGCGTTCAGCCGGATGTATCTGGGCGTACACACACCGCTGGATGTGGGCGTGTCGTTCGTGGTCGCCGCGGCGCTGGTGATGCTGGTCTATCCCCTGATGGAGGAGGCCGACCGGCGGCCGGCGGTGCTGACGCGCACCATCGCCGTGATGGCGGCGTGCAGCGGGCTGTTCGTGGGGTATCTGTACCTGCGGGGCGACACCGGCGCCACCGCTGAGGACACCGCCAACTATGTCAGCGCTCTGGAGAACGCGTGGAAGCTCACCGGCGCCACGCTGGGCATGCTGATCGCCAACATCGCGGATCGGAAGTACGTCCGCTTTGAGACGCAGGCTGTCTGGTGGGCGCAGCTCATCAAGCTGGCGGTGGGCTTCGGGCTGCTGCTGGCCATACGAGCGGGGCTGAAGGCGCCGCTGATCGCCCTGCTGGGCGGCAGCGCCGCCATCGCGGGCGGGGTACGCTATCTGCTGGTGGTGCTGTTCGCCGGGTGCGTGTGGCCGCTGACCTTCTGGTGGTTCGGACGGTTGGGGAGAAGATAAGAAAAGCCCTGTATGGGTACGGTATTTGTTGTGCTGCACAGGCCGCCGGGCAAGCGGCGGCGAAAGGGCGGCACGAGGCGGATGATCTCCGGGAGGTACAAGCTGCCATGTCACAGGTAACAAAGAGGGCGTTGGAGCAGTCACTGAAAAATCTGCTTTTGAAAAAGCCGCTGACCAAGATCACCATCAATGACATTGCCGAGGATTGCGGCATCAACCGCATGACCTTCTATTACCATTTCAAGGATATCTACGATCTGGTGGAGTGGTCTTGCCTTGAGGACGCCAGGAGAGCGCTGGACGAGAAAAAGACCTACGAAACCTGGCAGCAGGGATTCCTGCAGATCTTCGAGGCGGTGCAGGAGAACAGACCGTTTATCATGAACGTGTACCGCTGCGTCCACGCCGAGCAGGTGGAAAAGTACCTGCAGCCGCTCGTTGACCGGCTTTTGCTGGATGTGATCAACGAGGAAGTGGGCACCATGAAGGTGCGGGACGAGGACAAGCAGTTTATCGCCCAGGTCTATTCGTATATATTTATCGGGCTGATGCTGGACTGGATCAAGGACGATATGCGCGAGGATCCGCGGCAGATCGTGGACAGGCTTGCCAAGCTGATCAGGGGCTCTATGTCCGCAGCGCTCTCCCGATTTCAGTTCTGATTTTATCATTTCCCCGCATTTGATAAGTTTTTTTACACTTTCCGACCCCGTGATAAGACTTTTATCACGGGGCTTTTCCTGTTTATTGTAAGCCGGACGGGAAACGCTATAATAAAGCCAACAAAAGAAAAACAACAGGAGGTTTTGTTATGTATTACTCTGCTGGCACTTACGAATCCTTTGCCCATCCCGAAAAGCCCAAGGATGTGGACAAAAAATCGGCTTATATCATCGGCACCGGCCTTGCCGGGCTGACGGCAGCTTTTTATCTTGTCCGCGACGGACAGATGAAGGGTGAGCACATCCATCTGCTCGAAAAGCTGGAGCTTGCCGGCGGCAGCTGCGACGGCCGCAAGGACGTGACCAAGGGCTTCTTCATGCGCGGCGGCCGCGAGATGGACAATCATTTCGAGGTCATGTGGGATACCTTCCGCGATGTGCCCTCTATCGAGACGCCGGGCGTCTCCGTGCTGGATGAGTATTATTGGCTCAACAAGCACGATCCCAACTACTCTCTGTGCCGTGCCAGTGTGAATTGCGGTGAGGACGCCCACACCGACAAGCAGTTCAAGCTGGACAAGGACTCCGCCATGGCGCTGTCCAAGCTGTTTTTGACGCCGGAGAAGGATCTGGAGGACAAGAAGATCTCCGACGTGCTGCCGGACTCCTTCTGGAGCACCAACTTCTGGCTGTATTGGCAGACCATGTTCGCATTCCAGCGCTGGTCCAGCGCTCTGGAGATGAAGCGGTATCTGTGCCGCTATGTCCACCACATCGACGGTCTGCCCGATTTCAGCGCCCTGCGCTTCACCAAATACAACCAGTATGAGAGCATGATCCTGCCGCTGGTGAAATATCTGGAGTCCCACGGCGTGCGCATCGAGTACGGCATGGACGTCAGGAATGTCATCATCGAAACCGAGGGTGACAAGAAGATCGCCCGGCAGATCGTGTATGTGAAGGACGGCAAGGAGCAGACTATTGACCTCATTGAGGACGATCTGGTGTTCATCACCAACGGCTGCTGCACCGATACCTCCTGCTACGGCGACCAGACCCATGCTCCCGACCTGTCCGGCGTGAAGAACGGCTGCGGCGAGTCGTGGGATATGTGGAAGGCCATTGCTGCGCAGGCGGAGCACGGCGAATACGGCAACCCGGACACATTCTGCTCCGATGTGGAGGCCACCAACTGGATGAGCGCCACCGTGGCCACCTCCAACGAGGAGATCATCCAGCATATTATGAACATCTGCAAGCGTGATCCCCGCTCCGGCAAGGTGACCACCGGCGGCATCGTCACCGTCAAGGACAGCACCGACAACTGGTATCTGTCCTGGACCATCAACCGTCAGCCGCAGTTCAAGTCGCAGGACAAGAACACGGTGCTCGTGTGGCTGTATTCGCTGAACACCAACAGGGACGGCAACTACGTGAAGAAGGCCATGCGGGACTGCACCGGCGAGGAGGTCTGCCGCGAGTGGCTGTACCACATCGGCGTGCCCACCGAGAAGATCGACGCGCTGGCACACGATGCCTGCAATACGACCACCTGTTTTATGCCGTATATCAACGCCTTCTTCCAGCCCCGCAAGGAATCCGACCGTCCCAAGGTCGTGCCCGACGGTGCCGTGAACTTCGCCTTCATCGGCCAGTTTGCCGAGACGCCCCGCGACACCATCTTCACCACCGAGTATTCCATGCGCACCGGTATGGAGTCGGTATACACCCTGCTGGATATCGACCGCGGCGTGCCGGAGGTGTGGGGCAGCAAGTACGATGTGCGTGAGCTGCTGCGTGCCTGCTACTATGCCATCGACAAGAAGCCCATCAGCGAGGCACCGCTGTCCTTCGCGGAGAAGGAAATGCTCAAGATCGCCATCAAGAAGATCAAGGGTACCGATATTGAGATCCTGCTGAAGGAAAGCGGGCTCATCGAGTAAAGCGCGCAGAGGACCGGCGCGGCAATCCGTTTCCAAAACGCATAATTCCTGCACTTTTCCGCAGATTCCCAGCTAAAAGGTTACGGATTCCCACACCAGTGACATCGGTCACTGGTTCGGAATGACAGGGGCGTGGGTTTATCGACACGCTGCAAGGAGCGCACCCCGTAAGGGTGCGCTCCTTTATTTTATGCCGTTTTGATGTCCTGATATATCTTTTGGTAATCCAGAATGTTTACCTCGCCGTCGCCGTTGCAGTCGGCCAGCAGGCGGAAGTCGTCCTTGTCCGCCAGCTTTTCCGTGGTGCGGCCGGTGGAAAGATTTTCATACAGCGCCTGCATATCCAGCGTATTCACCGCGCCGTCGCCGTTCAGGTCGCCCACGGTGCAGCCGTTGGCGTCAATGAGGAACGGGCTGAAGCTGCGGGTGACGATGCGCACACCGGCTGCGGTGTACTCGCCCAGCAGGGATTCCTTCTCCGCGCAGTTCTCGTTGAGATAGTGGCGGATCAGCGGGCGGACACCCTTGGCCGCCAGCGCCAGACCAGCCTCCGCCGTCAGGTCGAAGTAGCTGTACGGCAGGTAGATCTCGGCGCCGTCCTCACCCAGCTGTCCCTCGCCGGTGACGTTGAACAGCAGGAACAGGCGCTTGCCGTCCTCCGTCTGGGGATTCCGGTCGCACAGCAGCTTCAGATCAGTGCCCACCAGCGTGGGAATGCTGACCGCCTCTGTGGGAGCGGTGTCCACGGTGTCGGTGTCCACGGTGGTGGAGATGTCGCCGTTGCGCCCGTACAGGCAGGTATAGCCGATGACGTTCTTGCCCTTATCCAGCCACTGGACGATGAGGGAGTTGTACGACTGGGATTCGGAGTAGTACACGGTCTTGCCGTCCAGTTTAATTTCCTCGGTATGCATCAGCGGCATCCGGATAGGCCTGTCAGGATCAACGGTGTGCAGTTTTGTACCCGGGCTGCTGAACTGCTCCGTGAACCGCTTGACATCCTCGTCGATATTGTGGGTGGCGGGGTTCTCGCTGCCGCCCTCGCCGGTGAATTTGAAGTACACGGCGTTTTCCGGCGCATTGAGTGTGACGCACTGGTGCAGCAGGGACAGGTCAGTGAGCTTGGAGGCATCCACGCTGGTGGTGAAGTAGCCCAATTTCTCGTCGTAGGTCACAGTGATGCCGTTGTCGCTGAGCGCCTTCTGCTCCGCCGCACTCAGGAATTCGGCGGCGCTGGGCGCACGGGAGGGCGCGTTTTTATCGCCCAGGGAGTAGAACCCGGGCAGATAGTTCATGGGCTCCACCCGCACATACTCCACCAGATCGGAGGCGTTGTCCTTCTGCCAGATCAGCGTGATGACCTGATCGTCCCGGAACAGCGGCACGGGAAATTGCCCGCCGCTGCCGCCGGTGCAGTTGTTGCGCCACTCTCTGAGGGTATAGCCCTCCGGTGCATCCACGGTCAGCTCACCGAGCAAGCCGTACTGACCGCTGCCGGCGTTGTTGAGGGTCTTGCCCTCCACCGTGCGCAGGAACACGGAGCCGTCCGCCGGCACCGTGGCCATCCAGTCTTGGTGGGTGGCGGTGGGATGGAGACGGGCTGCGGGCACTGCGGTGCCGTTGTCGGCGGGCAGGGAGAAGGAGATGTCCTCGCGGGGCAGGATCTCCAGCTGGAAGGCGTATTTGGCCTCGGCATCCGCCACCTTGCCCTCGCTGTTGCTCATGGCGAGGATGATACGCCAGTCCTCGCCCTTTTTGTTCAGCGTCAGGACGCTGTTGTGGGCATTCTGGCGGTTCACGGTGGCCAGATGCAGGCTGTTGTTGTGGTGATAGCCCCGATACAGCGTGTTGTCCGCCAGGGACTGTCCGCCGTAATCGCCGTACCAGTCGAAGCCGTAGGTCATGGGGAGCTGGTTATCGGAGTTGCCGAAGTAGTAGCGGAAGAACACGCCGTCGTCCAGCCCGCCCGTCTCGATGTTGCGGACGGCGTCCTCCCAGCGCTCCCGGCTGCCCATGTTCACCTCAATGGCAACGCGCCCCTTGCTCTCGTCCGCGGTGAAGCGGTAGTCCCAGTCGTCGCCGCAGCCCTCCGTCCACTCCTTCAGCTGCTCGGGGAAGACGAAGTGGATGTCCTTGCCGATAACGGGGAACTTGAAGCCGCCGGCGTACAGGGACTGCAGCTCCGGCACCTCGCTGTTGGGAGTCGTGGCGTCGGGGCTGGGCGTCCACGGCGGCGTGGGCACGCCCCACCACGGCCAGCTCTGCTGCATCTGATAGCCCTCCGGATGGATGACGAACATGCCGTCATGGTCGGCGGTGAAGCTGCACTGCCGCCAGCTGTGGCCGTCGTTATTGTGACCGTCGACACAGGAAAGGGGGGTGGCCTGCTTGACCAGCTCACTGGAGGCGTCCTCCGGGTCGGCGGGGCAGTACAGCTCGTAGGCTGTAACGTCATTGCAGTCGAAGAATACGGAGAAAGCATACGTCTCGCCGTCGGGCAGCCGGTAGCGGGTGCTGCCCAGATAGACGGTGGTCATAAAGGCGAAGGCCTGACCGCCCCTGCCGTCCCGGTTGCCGTACTCGTAGCGGAACCACAGGAGGGCTTCGTTGTCCTCCGCGCCCCTGTTGGCATTCAGAACGTTCAGCTTTTGCAGCATATCCGACAGGGTAGCCGGGGACAGGGTCAGTTCTCTTTCGTTGTAGATGACGAGGGGCTTGTTGGCGTTGACGATCTGGGTCAGCACCTCCGGCGTGATGCCCACATTATAAATGCTGCCGACCTTGTCATAGCGCCAGTCCACGCCCAGCTCCAGTCTGTCGCGGCCGTCCATATTGCGCAGGCTCTTGATGACCATGTACTGCAGGGGGTCGCCGTTCCAAGCGCTGCCCTCGCCCCAGCGGTCGTAGTCGCCGATGTTGTCGTCGTAGCCGTCCGCGTCACCGCCGCTCTGCCCGCCGCCCACGGATACGGTGAAGGGGGAGAAGCTGTCCGTTTCGAACACGATGCCCTGGGGCTCGTAGCGCCCGATGATCTCGTTGCGGAAGTTGTAGTTGGCGTCGAAGTGCTTGACGAGGATGGTAGGCAGCTCGTCGGCACTCTTGCCCTGCACGTCGTCCGCATAGGTCATGCCGAAGCAGTGGTAGGGGATGTACACGGTCTTGGTGCCGCCCTGATCGTTCAGAAGGTGCAGGTCGAAGAACTGGGTCATGCCGTCGCCGGTCTGGGGATAGCGGTCGCAGATCAGCTCCATGCCCTCTGCACCCACCAGAGCGGGGGCGTTGACCTCGCCGCGGGTATTGAGGTCATCCAGCTTATCCGCCGTTTCGACGCTGGTCAGCCGGGTGCGGTTCATGAAGTCATCGTTCTGACCGTACACATAGCTCATGCCGATCAGGTTCCTGTCCGCATCCCACCAGGCGACGGTCAGGCCGCGGTGATTGCTGGAACCGGACAGGCAGACATCAATGCCGGGCAGGTGAACCACCTGTGTCCGCACCAGCTCCAGCGACCGCTCGTTGACGCGGTTGCTGTCAGTCACGGCGTACTTTTCAAAGTTTTCCAGAGAAGCCAGAATATCGGAAGCCTCGCTCTTTCCCATGATACGGGGGTCACGGTTGCCGTCGTCATGGCAGGCGGAGAAATACACCGCGCCCTCCGGCGGGGTGGGGGTGATGCGGGTGTTCAGCAGAGTGGACACATCAGGCAGCTCCCATTCACTGTGGGATACATGGAAACAGCCTGTCGTCTCATTATAGGTGACGCCGATACCGCTGCTGCTGAGCTGCGCCGTGTCCAGACCCAGAGAGGTCACGGGTGCGGCCGTGACGCCGTCCTTGGAGATATAGCGGTAATACGGCATTTTGTCGTACTGGTACACCGCCAGATTCTGGAGAATGCTTGTGTTGTCCGTGTCGCTGCACCACGTGACCTCGTACAGCTCGCTGACGCCATTGCCATTGGCGTTCGGCCATGTCCGCACCCCAATGCAGGAATATGTCTCCTCGCCGTTGCCGCTGTTCAGGCGGACATAGCTCTTAAAGTGATACCCGTCGGGCGCCATAGCATCCCAGCGGATGCGGCCAAGCTCGATGGGGTCGCCGGAGGCGGGTATGCCGTTGTCGGGGAACAGCTCGATCTTGCCGTCGCCGAAGCTGGCCTCCCAGCCGGTAACGCCGTCCGCAAAGGTGAAGCCGCTTTTCAGCTTCTCGGCGGGGATGGGCTTGGCCACGTTGTAGTGGGTGTTTACCACGAACTCCTGCTGCACCTCAACGGTCAGGATGACCAGCTCCTTGCGGAGAACGGTGCCGCTGTCGTCGCCCCAGACGACGGCGATAAAATGCTTGTTGAAGGCATCCGTGGGCGCGATGGTCGCCTGACCATCGATCCGGTTCACTGTGCCCAGCGGTGTGCTGCCGCCCGACCAACGGACGCCGTTATCCATGTTGAAATTAGCCGTGTCCACATGATCGCTCTCGTTGATGACAGACGCAGGGCTGCCGTTGAAGCTGAATTCCTTCGTGCGGGTGTATTCGTCCTTGGCGGTCATTCTGATCTGCAGATTCAGCGAGTTGCTGCCCGCCGACATGTTGTGGAACGCGTCTGCCCAGTGGTTGCCCTTGTCGAACTGGGGCAGCAGCACAACGTGCAGCTCACCGGTGGCATTATTATATGTGTAGGTGTAGTCCTCGCCCTCCACCAGACCGGCGGGGAACACAAAATTCGGGTTCTCAGGAGCCTGAAAACCGCTGTTCCACAGCGCCTGACACGAGTTGGTGAAGCTGTTTCCGCCGGACGTTCCAAGATTACGCTCCGTGCGGAACAGCAGCTGTGTAAAATTGTAGATCGCACCGCTGTCATTATGTTTGCCGCCCATCGTTTTTTGCAGTGCAGCGCGAACGCCCTCGGGCAGATCATAGTACTGCTTAAGCATGGTCGGCGTGTCCGCTCCCTGAGGCGGCACCAATGTGCCTGTTCTGCCATCAACGCCGATTTTCCCCTCGTAAAACGCACGGGCGGACGATTTATCATCCGATGTGTAAGCGACAGTTTCCAAGCTCAGCATGTAGACTAACCGCCAAATGTCACGCCGGTTGTTATAGACAGATTCGACGGTATTCTGGTCAAGCGCCAGAAATGCCGACCGCATGGCGAAGGCCGCCGCGTATGCCAGCGTGCCCTCCGTCAGATGCTCGAAGGGCGTGGCCTCCGCGCCGCAGTCCGTCCAGCCGTCCGCGCTGTCGGCGGACGTGCCCTCCGGCGCGGCGTACAGGTGCCATTCGCCCCGGCTCTTATCCGGACCGTTCCATCCGAAGCGCCAGACGTAGCTCCCGTCGTTCCACGTGAACGGATGGGAACTGTCAAAGAAGCCCTCGGAGACTTCCTCCGCCGGGGCGGCGGCGTCCTCGCCCTCCGCCCACACCGCTGTGGGCAGCAGGCTCAGCGCCATGACCAGCGCCAGCAGAAGACTGATCACTTTCTTCATGCTTACTCCCTCTCTTTCCGTGTGCTGAAATGCACATATATATTGGTACATCGTCATCATAAACCGGACGAAATGCAAAAACAATTAGCTGGCTGCATAGTGTTTTGGCTTTTTTTGTACGAATGAGCAAAAGCGAGGAGAAAAAGTCGGGGGAAATGACAGGGAATTTCTGCTTGCTATTGGCATGCGGGCGGGCTATAATGGAAATAAAACTGGGTACAGTGGGCTTTGCTGCGCCCGCAGGGAGGGAGAAAGATGCAAAAGAGAGTTATAAGTGGGATACTGGCCTTGGCGCTGGTGCTGACGCTGACGCTGACGCTGGCGCAGGCGGATGTCCGCGTGGAGTTGGACGGCATCGACGGCGGCAGCGCCTCCGTGACTGTGCCGGAGGACGACAGCGCCGCCCTGCTGGAAGGCTACCTCTACCAGCTGAACGGACTGGAAGCGCCGGAGACAGTCGTTAAGGCGGAGGGCAGCGGAAACACCGCGTCCCGCCCGGCGACGTATGCCGTGGCACTGAATGATGTCACGAACAATATTTACCGCCGACTTGTTCCGGAGATAAAGAAGATCGCGGCGGGCGAGAGTGCATCCGCAACAATTGTGATCACGGATATGCCGATCACCTATACGCAGGGAGACTTGGGACATATTACCATTATAGAGGGCGATGCACTTTCCAAAGCAGCCAGTGCAAGGATAGGTGAACTGTTTGGCGCTGATGTCAATCACGACGCGTTGCTGAGTAAGTTGCTGGCGAATATGCCCTACGAGCTGTACTGGTTCGATAAGACCAATGGAATGGCGATAAGCTACGACATCGAAGCAGACGAAAATACTGTGACGATACCGTATATTGTGGTCGGATTCTGTGTGGCGGACGCCTACCGTGATACCACGAAGTATGTGGTGAACGAGAAAGGCGAGCAGATTTTAGACGAGGACAACAATCCTGTGCCTGACTATACGGCGGTAGACACCACCAAGACCGGCGCGGCCAAGACAGCGGCGGCCACGGCTGCTCAGGTGGTGGCGGAGAACCAGGGCAAGGGAATCTACAGCAAGCTGGTGGCGTACCGGGAATACATTACGAAAGCCGTGGACTATAATTTTGACGTAGCGAACACAGCAAACTACCCCTACGGCGACCCGTGGCAGCTGATCTATGTATTCGACGGCGACCCCAAAACCAACGTGGTGTGCGAGGGGTATTCCAAGGCGTTCAAGTACCTGTGTGACCTGACGTGGACGGGCAGCGACCCGGAGGTGAAGTGTTATCTCGCCGTGGGAAAGATGGACAGCGAAGATCACATGTGGAACATCGTGTCCATCGGCGGTGCCAACTACCTGACGGACATCACCAACTGCGACAGCTATGCGGACGGCAAATTTGCCATCGGTTATCCGGATCAGCTGTTCCTCTGCGGCGCAGAGGGCGGCGTGGATGCGGGCTATACCGTGGATATTCCCGGACAGCGCAAAGTGCTGTATACATACGATGACAAGGAAACGAAGGACATCTACGATCAGGAGCTTGTCCTGTCCGAAACCAAGTATTCGCCGCTGGCCTTCTCCCTGGATCAGCTTACGGCGCTGGCGCGCTACGCGGCGGGCATCACCACGGACGAGTCCGCCGCCATCGACGTGAACAAAGACGGCATCATCAGCGCCGCCGACCTGACGGCCATGGCGCAGAGCCTCGTCTCATAACTGGGATGAATCAATTGGCGTTTAGCGGTACATTTTGCGCCGCTGTTGACGCATTTGCGGCAGTTGCGGTTGACACAGCCGCCGCAATGGGATATGATGTGAGAAAGAAAGGGGGATGTGTGTGCGCAAGCTGATTTGCGCCATTCTGAGCGTAATACTGCTGCTGGGCACTGTGGCCACGGCGTGGGCGGAGGATACGGCCACGCTGACCATCACACCGGACAAGACCGAGGTGACGGCCAACGGCAGCGCTGTGCAGGTGAAATTCACCATAACGGTGACGCCGCCGGAGGGCAGGGAGCTGGGCGTGTTCAGCTTCCGGCTGAAACCGTCCGGTGGCATGACGCTGCCGGAGCGCTTCAAGGAAAACGGCGAAGCGGTCATCACCTATGCGGTCAACGACCTGCCATACGATGTGACCACCGGCAAGGGTGTGTTCCGGACGTATGAGTACACGCCGGGCAGCTGCTTCTTCGCCGCCGTCGGCTCCACGGAGGGCAACCGCATGACGGCCAGCGCGGAGATCCTGACCATCACCGCCACGATCCCGGCGGGCAGCACCGGAACCTTCACGCTGGACGCGGAATTTGTGGCTGCGCCTGACGGCTCCGGTGCGACCTATACGCCCAAGGTGGACAGCACGCCGGTGACGGTGAAGGGAACCGGCGGCACGGGTACCTCCGGCAGCTCCGGCGACGCGGAGAAGCCGGAAACCGGTGGCACCGCATCCGGCGAAACGTCGGATGTGACCGACAAGCCGGATGTGCCGCAGGGGAATTTGCCTGCGGCGGCAGACGGCCAGCAGCCGGTCATCAGCCCGGCGCCCGGCGCGGCTGACGCGCCTGTGCCGGATACGGCACAGACGGGCGGCGCCGGTACGAGGATCGCGGCCATCGTGCTGGGCGTGCTGGCGGCAGCGGGCGCTGTGTGCCAGTTGATCATACCCGGCGGGCTGGGACGGCTGTTCCGCAGGGACGGCCGCAGCAAATGAGTATCTATGATAGTACACATAGGAGAGTAAGGAGGAGTTGCATGAAAAAAGTACTGTCACTGGTTTTGTCGCTGGTGATGCTGCTGGGTCTGGTGGTGCCTGTTTCCGCAGAGGACACCATATTCGAAGGCAACGGCACGCTGAAAGACAAGACCGTCGCCTTTACCATAGAGGCGGACAAGACGACCCTCTATGGCGAGGGAGAGCAGATCGTCAAGTTCCACATCTATGCGGAGAGTGTGGACAACGTGCCCATCCGGGCGTTCCAGTTTACGCTGGTGCCGTCGGCAAACCTGACGCTGGCCACGGAGCTGGCGGCAGATAATGCCGGGTTCAACTATGCGTACCAGAACACGGGTAAGCTCATCAATAGCCCGAGCAATATGGATGGTATGTATAGACGGTTCGAGTACACGCCCGGCAGCCGCTATTTCGGCGCTGCGGGCACGGATGAGGGCAAAGGCATCACCACTAAGACCGAGGTCATGACCATCATGGGCAAGGTCAACGGCGTGGACGACTACACGCTGTCCATGACCGGCGTGGTGGCCGGCAACGGCGACGCACCGAACAAGGTGACCCAGAGGTTCACCTGCACGGCGGCGGGCACCACGGTGACGGTGAAGCCCGGGAGCGCGCGGCCGCAGCCTAACCTGTCTCTGACACTGAGCAAGAGCAACGTCAAGGTGGGCGACACGTTTACCGCCACACTGTCCAACAAGGGCATGACGGTGAGCAGTTTCATTGCCAAGTTGGAGTTCGACAATAAAATGCTGACGGTCACAAAAATCGAGCAGCTCGGAGGTTTTGCAAAGCTGGCTGCTGGCGCAACCATAGACCCGGTTCTTTCGACGCCTGACGAGGCGAATGATAGGAGCTTGGTTGGTGTGGGCTTTGTTCGCGGGAGCGATAAGACGCACGAGGAGGGCGAGTTCCTACGGGTGACGTTCCAGGCCAAGGCTGCCGGCAACACGGCAATCAGCCTGTATGAGGATTCTGTCGGCGCGGACGGCTATCGCGGCGATATCAGCGGCGGCACCGTGATGGTGGAAGCGGCGACCTACCTGTATGGTGACATTGACGGAAACGGAGAAGTGGATCTGTACGATGCTACGCTGATTATGCGGTACGCTGTTGGCCTAATAACGCTGGATGATGCGGCGGTTGCCCGCGGAAATGTTAGCGGAGATACTTTGACGGATTTGTATGATGCAACACTTATCCAGCGTTATGCGGTTGGAATTATCACTGAGTTCCCGGTAGAAACCGCTGAATAAACTTTAATGGAGGCAGAAGTATGAAAAGAAGAATTTCCGCAATTCTTTTGGTAATTGCGTTGTTGGTTTCTTTGATTCCGACAGTCGTAATTGCCGCGGATACGTTCAAACTCAACCCGGTTGCAAGTGTTGAGTCGGTATCTGTGGAGAATCCTATCGCTAAAGGAAAAACGGTTACTATTACGCTCAACTATGTAAACTGGCCAGAAAAAGTCGATGCGCTTCAGATTGATATGACTTACGACCAGACAAAGTTTTCTTGCAAGCCTGCGGGGGTAAAGGCGGGGAGTGTCCCTGCTGACCCCTACACGGAAGAGGCTCCAAGTTTTGCAAAGAATGCCGCCAATGGTAAGGTCAGTGCCGGATATACCTATTATATAGCTGGTGAAGCGACTGCGAGCGGAACGATTATGACAGTAACGTTCACTGCATTAGAAGATATTACATCTTCTTGTGAGTTCGGAATTGTTGTGAAGACGCTTGTGATTGGTGGAGTTTCGTCTACTGACGCACTGGAAACCCCGGAGAAGTTGACCATCTCCGGCGGCGTGACGCCTCCCGCGCACACCCACGACCTGAAAAAGGTGGATGCCAAGGACGCTACCTGCACCGAGGACGGCAACATTGAGTACTATCAGTGCAGCGATCCTACCTGCGGCAAGCTGTATAAGGATGCCGCTGGCACACAGGAGATCACCAAGGCCGATATCGTTATCAAGGCCGGGCATACTGATCTGAAGCTCTATCCCGCCAAGGAGCCTACCTGCGACAGAGACGGTTGTGTTGCCTACTGGTTTTGTACCGGTTGCGATAATTATTATTTCGACAACAATGGTGCTGTTGGTGAAAAGACGACGGTCGAAAAAGTAGCAATCCCTGCCACCGGGCATAAGTGGGTATTGGTTGTTGGCGGCTATGAGGAAGGCGCACCGAATCATACTATCAAGTGCAGCGTCTGCGGCCAGAAAAAGGACGAGGCGCATGCTGACCGCCCCGGCGATATGAGCGACGTGTGGCAGCACGATGGGACTAACCACTGGCACGTGTACGGCTGCGGCACCATTATGAAAAAGGCTGCACATACGTGGAATGAGGGTGTTGTGACCAAGGGAGCTACCTGCACTGAACCCGGTGAAAAGACCTTCACCTGCAATGTGTGCAAGGCGACCAAGACCGAGCCGATCCCCGTGATCGCCCACCAGTACGAGTGGAAGCATGACGAAACCAACCACTGGCAGGAATGCTCCGTGTGCCATGACATCATCGACAAGGCCGAGCACACCTATGCCTCCCACAAGTGCGAAGACACTGCCACCTGCACCAAAGCCGAGTGCGGCTATGTGAAGCCCGCCGGGCAGCACAGCTGGAACGACGGTGAAGTGACTACGCCCGCCACCTGCACCACGGATGGCGTGAAGACCTACACCTGCAAGGTGTGCAGTGAGACAAAGACCGAGCCGATCAAGGCATCGGGGCATAGCTTGACCAAGGTTGAGGCGGTTGCCGCTACCTGCACCGAAGGCGGCAATAACGAGTATTACACTTGCAGCGTCTGCAAAAAGGTGTTCAAAGCTGATAAGACCACCGAGACAACCGTGGCCGACGAGACGCTGGCGGCTCTGGGTCACAAGCTGACCAAGACCGAGGCCAAGGCCGCCACCTGCACCGAGCCCGGCAACAGCGAGTACTACACCTGCGGTAACTGCGGCAAGTTCTTCTCCGACGCGGACGGCAAGAACGAGATCGCCAAGGACAGTTGGGTGATCAAGGCTTTGGGTCACGACTTCACGGGCGCGTGGGTCAATACGGACGCTGCCGGTCACTACCACAAGTGCACCCGCTGCGATGCGACTGACACGGTGATCAAGCACACATTCAACGGCAAGCCCTGCACTGAAGAAGACAGCTGCAATGTTTGCGGCTATGTGAAGGCTGCCGGTGTCCATGCCTGGGGTACGGCTGAGTATAAGTGGAGTGACGACTACAAGAGCTGCACAGCCACTGTCAAGTGCACCAATTGCGAAGCGGTGGAGACTGATACTGCCATTATCGGCATAGACACTACCCCCGCTACCTGCACGGTGGATGGCAAGACCGTCTACACGGCGACCTTCAGCAGCAATCTGTTTACCACCAAGCCCAAGGAAGTGACCATCGACAAGCTGGGTCACACCTATGGCGCACCTGTGTGGAGCTGGAGCGAGGACGGCAAGACCGCCACGGCGACCTTCACCTGCACCCGCGAGGGCTGCACGGCTGAGACGACCGGCCACGCTCAGAACGTGACCGCCACGGTCAGCGGCAAGCAGAAGGTCGCGCCCACCTGCACCGATAAGGGCACCACCACCTACACCGCTAAGGTGACCTTTGAGACGAAGGATTACACCGACACCAAGGACGTACAGGACATCAAGGCTCTGGGTCACAAGCTGACCAAGACTGCGGCCAAGGCTGCCACCTGCACCGAGCCCGGCAACAACGAGTATTGGACTTGCAGCGTCTGCAAGAAGGTATTCAAGGCTGACAAGACCACCGAGACCACCGTGGCTGCTGAAACGCTGGCCGCTCTGGGTCACAAGATGACCAAGACGCCCGCGAAGGCTGCTACCTGCGTGGCAGAGGGCAACAACGAGTACTACACTTGCAGCGTCTGCAACAAGGTATTCAAGGACGAGCAGGGCAACACCCTGACCACCGTGGCCGCTGAGACGCTGGCCAAGGATCCTGCCAACCACACCGGCGGCAAAGAGCTGCGCGGCGCTGTGGCGGCGTCCTGCATGACCGCTGGCCGCGAGGCTGACACCTACTGCAAGGGCTGCGGCAAGCTGACCGACCCGGGCGATCTTATCCCGCCCAACGGTCACAAGTATAACGAGGACGGAGTCTGCACTGTCTGTGGCGGCAAGAAGCCTGCGGATGGCGATATCAAGGCTGTGATCAAGAAGGTCGTTGCGGATGAGAAAGAGGCTGTCGAAGAAGTTCTGGATAAGGCAATTGAGAACGAAACCGATGCGAATACCAAAGAGATTCTGAAGAAGCTGAAGGGCTATGTCAGCGGCAGCAGCCGTAGCAAGCTGCAGGCGGTCTACAGCGTGACCATGAGCTTGAACGGCCAGGATCTTGACAAGGGCGATTCTCTGGCTGACGGTCAGAACGTGACCATCGCCATCAGCGAGGAGACGTATAACGCGCTGAAGTCCGGCGCGAAGATCGTGGAAAGCTATCTGGACAAGGACGGCAACGCCCAGACCAGAGAGATCAATGCCACGCTGAAGCAGGTGGGCGGCGGCTACACCGTCACCTTCGCCTCCGACAAGACGGCGGTCTACGGCCTGATGACCAAGACCAGCAGCGGCGGCAGCTCCGGCTCCGGCAGCTCCTACACCTCCGGGCAGTCCTTCACCACCGATCTGCCCGCCGACAGCATCAACAGGGTGACTGTTAATGGCAAGAAGCTGGACAGCAAGTACTACACCGTCAGCAGCAATGGCAGCGGCAGCATCGTGACGCTGACCGATGCGTATCTGGCCACCCTGAAGGCCGGCAAGTACACGGTGAAGATCGAGAACAAGACCCATGTGAGCACGGGAACCTTCACCATCAAGGCGGATGGCACCCTGTCCTCCCCCAAGACGGCGGACGCCGGTATTGCGCTGTACGCGATGTTGGCCGTCAGCTCCCTGATGGGCACCGCTGTGGTCAGCAAGAAGCGCCGCAAGGCATAAAGTAATAACGCGCAATACCAAACCTTGAGCAGAGGGACGGTTCGGGTCAGTCCCGAACCGTCCCTTTTTTGACAATTTCCAGATTCTGCCTGATTTTCGCCCCGTGGGGCGCTGAACGGCAGAGCGACTGAAACGAGAGCATGGAGAGCATGGGCAAACGAACAGAAAAAAGCGGTGGCCAGCGCCACTGGGTCTATTACGCGGCGCTGGCCGCGGCGGTCATCGTGCTGGCGGTGGCCGCAGTCATGTTGCTGCGCGGTCGGGGTTCCCCCAAGGAGCTGCGCGGCACGTGGATCTACGACAGCACCACGGAGTACACGTTCGATGGCGAAAAGAGCGGCGCCATGCGCGTGCAGGGCATGGATTACGCATTTACCTACCGTGTCCGCGGCAGCGTGGTGACGCTGACCTTTGAGCACGACGCCATTGAAACGGCCAACTACCGGTTCAAGGTGGACGGCGACACGCTGGTGTTGGCCGGAGAGGAGGGCACCAGCGGCGGCGTTTATCAGCTGCTGCGGCTGCCGGAGGAAGAGTAAGCATCGGGCGAAGCCCGGAGCGACAGAAAGAATCAACACAAAGGGGAGAATTGTTTGATGAGAAAATGGCGGATAAAAAGCCGGAAGATTCTGGCGACACTGCTGGCAGCGGTCATGCTGCTGGTGATGATCCCCACCACGCTGGTGGATACGGCGCTGGCGGCTAACTATGCAACAGACGAGGACGGTAATACGTATTTCTGGAGTGAGCAGGGTCTGCGGGAGCTGATCGCAGCCGATCCGGACGGCAGTGCGCATTTCGCAAAGAGCGCGACACAGCTGGATAACAGCAATGCCACACTGACCATCACCTCCGACCTGACCATACCCAAGGGCTTTAGCGTTTATATGAATTACGGTCAGTTGGTGGTATCGGCGGGCGCGACGCTGACGGTGGAAGGCCAGCTGGAGGCAGGCTTTGGCAAAGTGAGCGGCAGTATCGTTGCCACTGAGGGCGCTACGTATTACCTGTTCAGCGAGGCGTCCACCGGCGCGCAACTGACTGCTGATCTGCAGAAGCTCGGCGCTGCGGCTGCCGCAGACACGAGCGGTGCGCACTATAGTGCCTATATCATCGGCGATGTGACCGTCAGCGGTGATTTGACCGCGCCGGCCAAGGTAGAGCTGTTCCTTGGCAGAGAGCGGGCACTAACCGTGACCGGTAAGCTGTCGGTGGAGAGCGGCGCGTATGTCTACGCATCGGAGGCGTTGACCGTAGGCTCCATGGAGGTCAAAGCGGACAGCGCTGTTGACGCCTACGGCGGCATTCGCTACGGGAGTACACTCACCGTTAACGGAAGTATGGCTCTTTACGACAAGTCCTTCGGTACCGGTACAACGTCTACCATCACGATCGGTGCGGGCGGTAAGCTGATGAACGGCTATGAGGCCATTACCATTGCCGACAGATGGTCTGTCAGCGCCGGCGCGACTGTCGACAATAGCGGCAGTCTGGTCGTTCCGGTGGAGCATCGCGGCGATCTGGCGGGGAAAAAGAACGTACCCGGCGCTATCTGCAGCGTGAAAATGCTGACGGACACCGAGGCATCCCGTCCCGGTGCGCTGCAAAGTGCCATGGCCGCCTTTGACAGCGTCAGCGGCAAGGCGGAGAATGAGTATTTTAATGTGGTAGTGCGCAATGCACAGCTGCGGCAGCCCCTGCAGTTCACGCTGCCGGAGGATTTGACTGTGGGCGGCACCGTGGACGGCATTTCCTTCCTGCAGCTGGCGCCTCCGGCGAATACGGAGAGATTCTTCCCCTCGGTGACGCTTCCGGCGGGCAAGACTCTGACGGTGGCGCGGGGCAAGCAGCTGAGCAGCACGGTACCCTTTGTGGTCAACGGTACGCTGGTGCTGCCGGAGGGCGGCATGGTCGATGGTACCTACCCCACCGCGACGTTCAATGGCGGTCTGCAGGTGAACGGTACGGTCAATAGCTGCGGCTGGGTGACTGTCAACGGCGATATGACCATTGCGGCGGGCGGTACCTTCCGCCAGCAGTACGGCAGCCTGACCGTCAACGGCACCCTGACAGTGAACGGCACGCTGGATCTGGCGGAGACGAATTTTACTGTCAAGGGCACCTATGTCAAGGGCGAGAACGCCACGGTCAATATGGACGAAAAGGTCAGCTTTGACTATCAGGTTAAGACGGAGTTCAACAGGGACGCGATCCTGGCGGCGTTCGCGCAGGAGAACGTCAGCACCGTTACCGTTGAGGTAAACGAGGATGTGACGATGACGGAGGATCTGACGATCCCCAAGGGCAAGACGTTGGTTATTGACGGATATGAAACTCTGACCATCGCGCCCGGCGTGACGTTGGCACTGGAAGAGTATATCCGGGGTGAGAACGAGGCTCCTCCGACAGGTACCATGGGCGGCAGGATCGAATGCAGCGCACCGTTGGTGATAAAGGGTACGCTGGATGTGAGAGCAGAGGCGTGTCTGAATCCAGGAACCGTTACAGTGGAGAATGGCGGCAAGCTGATCATGCAGGCAAATGGTGAATACAATTCCTGGTACGGGAGTTTTACCATAAAGGCCGGCGGCCATGTGACCAACAATGGTTGGATATCCTTCGGCGAGGATAGTGTCATCACAGTAGAGGACGAATGGGCGGTTGCGTGGACGCAGGGCGAAGGTGCGGAAGCGAACAAAAACGTGGCGGTTCGTTTGGAGCAGGGCGACAATGCTGACCAGAAGATACAAAAAGCGCTGGCCGATATCAACGCCAGTACGCTGCCAGACTTCTTCTCTTACACGGTGCCCATTTACCGCGAGGATAGCGGGGAGCGTATCGAGTTGACGCAGGATCTGACCATTCCGGCTGGTGTGGAGCTGGCATTTTCCAGCGAGGGCGCGATGACCTATATTGCTGAGGGGGCTGCGCTGACCGTACAGGGTATCCTGTACAGCAACGACCCGTTCACCGTTGACGGCAAACTGACCGTCAGCGCGAATGGATGGGCCACTGTGTGGAACAACCTTCTGGTGGGCGGCACGCTGACCATCGACGAGGGCGGCCGGATGTATTGCCAGTATCTGACCGATGAAAACGAGCAGGGTAAGGCCGGTACGATCGTCAATAACGGCTCCCTGGCCGCCGAGCAGTTCGACCTGAAGCACAACGAAGTGGACATCGGCGGCGGGGACGATGGAAGCAAGGTGGTTCGCAGTCTTGAAGCGCTGAAATCGGCGCTGGCAGAAGGCGGACAGATCAACTATCGCGGCACCGAGCTGACCATTAGCGAGGATCTGACCATTCCGGAGAACGTTAATCTGACCATCAACGTGACCACCTTTACTGTCAACGAGGGCGTGACCCTGACCAACAAGGGCAACGTGTGGCTGCACGGCGATGCGTACCTGTACGGAAAACTGGATGTCAGTAATGAAAGTAGCTACTTCGGGGGCTACGGCGTTGTCAAAGCGGGCGGCGAGGACAACCTCGTCAGGGACGAATATGGCAACCGATGGTTCAACTGGACGTCGCGTATTTCCAAAGAGGGCGCAAGCGAAACACTGACACAGGAGGAGCTGACGGCGGCAGGAGCCAGTGTGTTGGCGGACGGGATTGAAATAAATCTTGGCAGCCAGACCACGCTGACACTGGCAGACGGCCTGGAGATCAGGGATAAGAATGTGTCCATCGGGGGCACCAATGCTGCGAAGGTCGTGGTAAACGGTACTCTGTCCGTTTGGAATTACCTGAATCTGGATGCGCCCATGACGGTGAGCGGCACGGTGGATGTATACGGCGGCGTATACGCGAGTAGAGATATCACCGTGAATACCAGCGGAAAGCTTCGTGTGCACAATTATTACGATGAAAGTGAACATCGCCAGTGGACAGGCAGCGTGCAGTTCGGAAATAATGCATGGATCGCGCTTCCGGAGAGCGCCGCTTGGGATGATTATGTGACCGTGGATGAAGGATGCACATTCGGCGTGCAGAAATATATCGCAGCCAGTGAACTGGAGGAAACGCTGCGTAATTGTGCAGACGGCCGGTGCTACACTATTCAGGTAGACAATGATCAATCGCAGAGCGAGAAGCGGCCGCTGTATATTGCTACGGGTACGACTGTAACGATACCGGAAAACGTGACAGTGCAGATACCTGATTATAACATCGGTGGCTTCAGCGAGTTCGTTATCGGCGCCGCTGATGAAAACGGCACAAAGGGCGAACTGGTCGTTAACGGTCGGCTGGAAGTCAATGTGCCTGCACGGGTAGAGGGTACTTTGACTGTGAACGGAAGCGCTCGATTTGGCAATGGATATGAGGTGCGGGCCAACGGTGCGATGTTGGTCAATGCCGGAGGCGAAATGGAGATCACCGGCAAGCTCACCGGCACAGGTACCATCACCAACAACGGCACGCTGACGGCCAATGAGAAGGCGGTGGGTACAGTGATCGGCGGCAGCGGCAAGACCACGATCGGCAACACCCGTCTCGAGGCCTCCAACATGGCGGAGCTGAAGGCGGCGCTGAGCAGTCTGGATGGCTCCGCAGAGTGGCAGACCATCTACCTGTGCCGCAGCGCCATGGATGACGCGGATCCCTATTTCGTCATTGACGGGGACATCACCGTTCCGTCCAACGTGCAGCTGCGTATGGACGAGATGCGATCCAGCAACTTCCGGGGGCTGACTGTGGCGGGGAACGCGAAGCTGACGGTGGCCGGAGCGGTCCATAACTGGGCGGAGGACGGCGTGACCGTGAATGGCACGCTGGAAACATTGTACGGCGGGCAGGATGAGAACGGCAATTGGATACCCAATGGCCAGATAGCCGCTTATTCCGTCACTGTGGCATCCACAGGTCACCTTGTTAACGGTGGAAACACGAATGTGGATGACCGCGATGAACAGACCGGCGGAACGCTGGCGGTGGAGGGTGTGCTGGAAAATAGCAACACCGTCAATTGCCGCGATCTGAAGTATAGCGGCACCGAGCTGACCAACAAGGGCAACATCTATGTGCGGCAGCAGCTGAAGATCGCCGAGGGCTGTGTCATTGAAAATGCCGGACAGGTCACATATGGCGACTGTGACGCGCTGGACAAGATCAACAACAGCGAGAACGCGACTATCCGCTGGGACAAGACGGTGAACACCGTGGAGGAGCTGCGGGCGCTGCTGACGCGGACGGAGAACGGAACGGCCACGCTGGAATTGCGAGAGGACTGCACGCTCAACGAAGAACTGACGGTTCCGGGGAACATAGAGCTGGTATTCGCGGCAGATCATGGACAGACTCCCACGCTCACCGTATCGGAGGGTGTGACGCTGTCTGCGAACGGTCAGCTGAACATTCAGAAGGCTGTGACCCTTGCTGCCAACGGTACGCTGGCGACGTGCAATAACGTGCAGGTGTACGGTACGCTTCTCATCAGCGAAAGCGGTGTGTGGCAGCAGGAGAACTGGGCAAGTGTCAGCAACGACGGCGCCAGCATCACCATCAACGGTCGGTTGGAGCAGAGCGAGTCCTGGGTCGAGCTGACGAGTAGGTGGAATGGTAAGATCATCTTCGGCGCCAACGCCCACTGGAACGAGGTGGGCACGATCAGCAGTCACGAAAGCAGCACGGCCATCACCGGCTTTGATACCGGCAAATATAAGCTGAGCACCAATGATGGGATTAACTACTACCTGGAGCGCCTGTCCAGCGGCGGTGGTTCCGGCGGCGGTGAGACGAGCATCACCGGCGATGTGAACGGAGACGGCGTGGTGGATCAGGCCGACTTGGTGGCGCTGGCGCGCTTCATGGCGGGCATTGACGATCTGGAGGACACTACCAGAGCGGACATCAACGGCGACGGCATCTATTCTGCTGCCGACCTGACGGCGCTGGCGCGTATGCTGGAAGCGCAGCAGGACACGCAGACGGCTGACGCGGACGAGAACGGCGCACCGGTGGACACCGGCGCGGAGCTGAACGCAGATGCGCAGGACACCGTCCAGACGGAGGACGGCGGCGCGCCCGTGGAGCCTGCGCCTACGGTGGACGATGTGCCGGAGACCGTTGAGGAGTCTGTCACCGGTGAAGTCCCTCAGACGGAAGCGGGGGAGCAGGCCGCCTGAGAAAAAACGCATAAGAAGTCGGGAGCGGAGCGCATCCGCGCTCCGCTCCCGGCACTCACGGTATAGCAGAGAAATACAGACAACAGGAGGGTTCGCGATGAAAAAGAGATTCTTTGGCGCGGCGATGGCGCTGCTGATGCTGGCAGCTCTGCTGCCGGCGCAGGTAGTCGGCGCGGCGATATTTACAGTCATCCCCAAAGATGCCACGGTGGTCGTACAGAAAACGATTGCAGCAGGCGTTTATGAAGACGTGCAGACCATTACACCGACAGACGGGAGCTACACTTTTGGTGAATTGGAGCAGAGGGATTATCTGGTTCGCGTGAAAAGAGAAGGCTATGTGACATTTGAGAAGTATTTCTGGACTGCGGATGACGCTCTTCAGAATATGCCGACACCCCTGACACTAGTGCAGGTAGGTGACATTAATGGTGCTTCTTCAGAGGATGGTGCCGTAGACATCACCGATCTGGCCTGCCTGTTCGAATACCTGTCCACGGGCTATTACTCCGGCGCCATTACCGACTGGCATTACATACAGGCGGTGGCCGATGTGAACGGCGACGGTGAGCAGAACATTCTGGATTATCAGCAGCTGTACGGCATGATAAAGGCGGCTGCGGCGGAGAAGCCGGAGGAAGAAGGGCAGACCACCACCACTCCCTTCAGCGGCAGACTGGTAAAGGCGGGAACCTCCGAGGCGGTCGATGTTCCGTCTGACGCGCAGCTGGCGGTCACAAAGCGACCGTCTAAGCAGGAGACGACGGCCAGCGGCACGGCATTGCGCGGCTATCCGGACAGATTCCAGATAACGGGATTTGCGCCGATGTACGCCTGTGATGCGTCCGTGGCGGACTATGTGCTGCTTAACGGCTCGGCGGTGAGGGTGTATCTGAGCACCAGCACGGCCTTTGCCAACGGAACGACAGCCATTGCGAGCACGTTGATCAAAGGCGTGGACGCCGATATTGCGAAATGCGGCGAGTACACGGAGGACGTGCTGCTTATCAACGGGAAGTGCTACGCTGTGGGCGGTACGGAGGCGGCCATGTGGAATGGCAAGGGCATCCTGTACACGCCGGTGGAGGCGCAGCCCCTTCCGCACAAGCTGGCCAACGATGACGGTACGCCCTGCACAGGCGCAAAGCTGACCTATGATACCAGCGGAAACGCAACAGCCATTTCCTGTGCGGCGTGCGGAAAGATATTTGGACTGTCCCGGCAGCTTCCGGCCAGCTATTTTGGCCAGATCGTACAGGTGACGGTGAACGGGACTACCTATTTTGTTTTGGTGTCGCCGGGAACCAGCAGCGGGACGACGACCAGCCCCAAAACAGGCTGATAACGGATGACCAGCGCCCATGAGGGGATCGACCTTGTGGGCGCTTCCCTTTGAACAGATGGAGACGGAGAGACAGCATGGGTGAGAAAAACAAACCAGGTCAGCGCGCACTGCGGGTGCTGCTGTGCGTCGCGCCGTTCATGATGGGGCTGTATTACGAGCTGCTCTGCGCGGTGTTTGCTTTGGCGCTGCTGGTGTGGCTGGCGGTGTACGGCAGGCGGCATGGTCTGACCCTGCGGCGGAATATGGCGCTGACAGCGGTGGCAGTGCTGTTCGCCGCCTATTTGGTAACGCCCCTGTGGGCGGCGGATCACGGGCTGGCGGTGTGGGGAATCGCGAAAACATTGCCGCTGCCGCTGCTGGCAGTATGTCTGATGCATCTGGACGGGGTGCAGCGGCGTGCGCTGCTGGACGATCTGCCGCTGACGGGATGCGCCATGACGGTGATCTCCTGCGTGATGCAGCTGGTGCCGCCGTTGGCGCTGTATGTCACGGTGAATGGACGGCTGGCGGGGCTTTTCCAGTATCCCAACACCTTTGCCTGCTTCCTGCTGCTGGGGCTTGAGGTGCTGATCTTCCGAGAGGACACGCCCGCATGGAAGCGGATCGTGCAGACGGCGCTCCTGACGCTGGGTATCCTGCTGGCGGGCAGTCGGGCGGTGTTTCTGGGCAGCGGCATGGCCATGGATAAATCCGTGACCAAGCGGATGATGGATTCC
>OIZS01000257.1_pt1 | contig 25339 bp, 21 predicted proteins | sample 1588641 | NCBI WGS metagenome assembly OIZS01 (sample SAMN03283240) | human gut metagenome | biome: human-associated habitat; material: feces | host: Homo sapiens | place: Peru | collected 2012
GCTGTCAGGGGCATTTTATCGGCGAAGGCCCGCAGGGCTACCTGCACGCCTGCATCTGGCTGGCACAGCTGCTGCGCACCGACGGCTCCAGTAAGGCACATATCGTGATGTAAAACAAACAGGAAAGGAACGACCTCCCATGATCATCTCCACCAAAAAAGGCACTCCCAAAGAGGAGCTGGAAAAGATCGTTGACAAATTCGAAAAGCAGGGTCTGGACGTGACCCTGATCACCGGCAAGGACTACAACGTGTTCGGTCTGGTGGGCGATACCACCAAGATCGACGAGCGGGACGTGCTGGCAAACCCGTGGATCGACAACGTTACCCGCGTGTCTGCGCCCTATAAGCGCGCAAACCGCCTGTTCCACCCCGCAGACTCGGTTATCGACTGCGGCGGCGTGAAGATCGGCAGCAAGGAAAAGATCGCCGTCATGGCAGGCCCCTGCAGCATCGAAAACGCCGAGCAGGCTCTGCGCATCGCGCAGGGGGTCAAGGCGGGCGGCGCAACGCTGTTCCGCGGCGGCGCCTACAAGCCCCGTACCTCTCCCTATGCTTTTCAGGGTCTGGAGACCGAGGGCATTCTGGATATGGTAAAGGCCCGCGAGGCCACCGGTCTGCCCATCGTCTCCGAACTGATGAGCGAGGACCGCATCCCGGAGTTTGAGGAGTATGTGGACGTGGTGCAGATCGGCGCACGCAATATGCAGAACTTCCAGCTGCTCAAGGCCGTCGGCAAGATGCACAAGCCCGTGCTGCTCAAGCGCGGCCTGTGCAACACCATCGAGGAGTGGATCATGAGCGCCGAGTACATCATGGCTGGCGGCAACGAGCAGGTCATCTTCTGCGAGCGCGGCATCCGCACCTTTGAAAAGTACACCCGCAACACGCTGGATCTCTCCGCCGTGCCCATCATCCACGAAAAGACCCATCTGCCCATCGTGGTAGACCCCAGCCACGCCACCGGCAAGGCCAATCTGGTGGAGCCGATGATGATCGCCGCCGTAGCCGCCGGTGCGGACGGTCTGGAGGTAGAGGTGCACTACGACCCCCAGCACGCATGGAGTGACGGCGCACAGTGCCTGACCCCGGACGCCTTTGCACAGGCTATGGCAAAGTGCCGTCAGGTGGCTTGGGCCATCGGCCGGGAGATGTAAACCGTTTACCCCCTCAGGCGCTGGCGCGCCAGCTCCCCCAAGGGGACGCCTGAAGCGCCGTCCGGGGGAAATCTGCAAAAGGATAACACCGCTATGCTAGTAACCATCAGACCTGCCCCTTGCGGCATCGGGGGCGTGATCGCCGCGCCGCCCAGCAAAAGCATGGCGCACCGCGCCGTGCTGTGCGCCGCGCTGGCTGTGGGGCGCTCTCACATCACCCATCTGGAATTCAGCAAAGACATCTCTGCCACCCTGTCCGCTGCCGCGCAGCTGTGCGCCGCTGTGGACACCGGCGCAGACGATGCTGCTGTGCAGGGGCTTGGGCATTTTCTGCCCCTGACCGCCCCGGTGGACTGCTGCGAAAGCGGCAGCACCCTGCGGTTTTTGATCCCCATCGCCAGCCTGACCGGCCAGCCGGTCACCTTTACCGGGCGCGGACGGCTGATGGAGCGCCCGCAATCCGTATACGAAACGTTATATCGTGAGCAGAATCTACGGTTTGAGCAGTCCCCCGCCGGGCTGACCGTGGAGGGCGCACTGACCCCCGGGGACTACCGGCTGGCGGGCAACGTGTCCAGCCAATTCATCAGCGGGCTGCTGTTCGCGCTGCCGCTGCTGCCCGGGGATAGCACCCTGCACCTTATTCCCCCCGTGGAGAGCCGCAGCTACATCGACATGACCCGCGCCGTACAGGCCGCCTTTGGGGTGCACAGCCGCTGGCTGGACGAAACCACCCTGCTGCTGCCGGGCGGGCAGCAGTACCACCCCTGCGACTACAACGTGGAGGGCGATTACAGTCAGGCCGCTTTCCCGGCAGTGCTGGGCGCAGTGTGCGGCGGGGTGACCATCACCGGCCTTGCGCCGGACACTTTGCAGGGCGATGCTGCCATTCTGGACATTCTGCGCCGGTGCGGCGCGGTGTTCACCCGCACAGGCGACAGCGTCACCTTTGCAAAAGCACCCCTGCACGGGGTGGATATCGACCTTGCGGACTGCCCCGACCTTGGTCCCGTGCTGATGGTGCTGGGACTGCTGTGCAAGGGCACCACCGTCATCCGCAACGCGGAGCGGCTGCGCCTGAAGGAGAGCGACCGCATCGCGGCCATGGAGGCCGAGCTGCGCGCCTGCGGCGGCGTGCTGGAAAGCGACGGCGGCACCATCACGGTGCACGGCTGTGCCGAGCGTCTGCACGCCCCCGCCGCGCCCCTGCACGGCCACAACGACCACCGGGTGGTCATGAGCCTTGCGGTGCTGGCTGCTGCCGCCGCACTGCCCCTGACCGTGGACGATGCCGAAGCCATCCAGAAGAGCTGGCCCGGCTTTTTTGCAGATGCAGCGCCGCTTGGCGTGGAGGTAGAAGATGCTTGATAAAACAAAACGTTATCTCGTAGTGGGGCTGGGTCTGCTGGGTGGCAAGTACGCGCTGGAGCTGACCCGCGCAGGCTTCCATGTGGACGGCATCAACCGCAGCGAGGGACATTTGCAGTACGCGCTGGAGCACGGCTATATCGCCGGCGGTAAGACCCACGATTTTGAGGACCTTGTCCGGCAGGCCGACCATATCATCTTTGGCTTGTACCCCACCGCGCTGCTGGACTGGTTTGGTACCTACGGCCACCTGCTCAAGCCCGGGTGCATCTTTACGGATGTTTCCGGCGTCAAGACCGGCCTTGTGGAGCCGGTGCAGGCACTGTGCCCGGCAGGGGTGGAGTTCATTGCCAGCCACCCTATGGCAGGCCGCGAGACCTCCAGCGTGGAACACGCCGCCGAGGTGAATTTTGCCCCGGCAAACTTCATCATCACTCCCACCGAAAAGAACACCCCGGCGGGCATCCAGTGGGCAAAGGAGCTTGCCGAGGTGCTGGGTTTCAAGCATATCTGCACCCTGACCGTGCAGGAGCACGACCGGATGATCGGCTATGTCAGCCAGCTGTGCCACGCCATTGCCGTAAGCCTGATGTGCGCCAACGACAACTCCTCGCTGTGCGAATACACCGGCGACTCCTTCCGCGACCTGACCCGCATTGCACGCATCAACGACAAAATGTGGGCAGAGCTGTTTTTGTGGAACAAGCAGAACCTGATCAGCGAGATCGACCAGTTCGATTCTGCCTTGCAGGAGATGCGCGCCGCCCTTGTAGCGGACGACCGGGACAAGCTGGAACAGATGTTCCGCCTTTCCACCCAGCGCCGCGCCGCCTTTGACAAAAAGCTGCCGGAATAAACCGTGACGGAGGTATTGCCCCATGCCCAAGCAGGAAGGACAGAAATCCAAGCTGGTAACGCTGCTGCGCATCCTTGAGCAGCGCACCGACGAGACCCACCGCCTGAACGTGCCCCAGCTGGTGCAGCTGCTGGAAAGTCAGGGCATTCTGGCCGAGCGCAAGAGCATTTACAGCGATATCGACACCCTGCGCAGTCTGGGCTACGACATCCAGCTGCAACGGGGGCGCGGCGGCGGGTACTGGATGGCCAGCCGTGCATTCGAGCTTTCGGAGCTGAAGCTGCTGGTGGATGCGGTACAGTCCAGCAGCGTCATCTCGGCGCGCACCAGCAAGCGCATCATCCACAAGCTGGAGGCCCTCTGCTCCGACTACGAGGGCACCCAATTACAGCGTCAGGTGTATGTGGACGGACGCCCCAAGACCGACAGCCAGACCCTTTTGTACAGCATCGACGCCCTGCACACTGCCATCAACCGGGGGTGTCTGGTGCAGTTCCGCTACAAGGGCAGCAGCGCCGTGCGCACCGTAAGCCCTTGGCAGCTTGCGTGGGAAAACGGCTGCTATTACCTGATCGCCTATCAGGACGAAAAAGCGCCCCCGGTACGCCACTACCGGGTGGACCGGATGTCCGGGGTGCTGGTGCTGGACGAGCCGCGCCGGGGCAAGGAGTTCTTCCGCACCTTCGACCTGCCCGCCTATCTGCGCAAGCACTTCAATATGTTCGGCGGCACCGAGTACCGGGTCACCCTGCGGTGCGCTGCCGACCTTGAGCCAGTCATGCGGGAGCGCTTTGGCCGCGAGCCGGTGTTCTGCCCGGAGGAGGATGGCTACTTCCACTTTGACGTGCCCATCTGCGTCAGCCAGCAGTTTTTCGGCTGGGTGTGCGGCTTTGGCGGCAAGGTAGAGGTCACCGCCCCCGCCGCCGTCCGCGCCCAGCTGCACGAGATGGTGCAGGGGCTAGCGGAGCAGCATGAATAAACAGAAAGGGTTCCAGAAACGCCTGCGGGCGTTTCTGGAACCCTTTTTCCTATCAATTTTTCCTTATTCCTCAAATTCCAGATCGCTGGGCTGGATGAGATCAAGCTCTGCGGCGGGCTCGGCGATAAGGCGGCGGCTCTGGTTGAAGATGGCCTTTTCCAGCGTGTTGCGCGCCAGACGGCCATTACCGGCGGTGCGGCTGTCCAGCGCCTGACGGCGCTTATAGTAGCCCAGCAGCGGGAAGGTGCAGCTCTCGGCAAGGCGGTAGCCCTTGCCCTTTGCCAGCACGGTGGTGATGTCCAGCAGCTCGTCTGCGGTGTAGTCCGGGAACTCGATTTTATTGGGAAAGCGGCTGGCAAGGCCGCTGTTGGCGGTGAGGAACACCTCCATCTCCTTGGTGTAGCCCGCAAGGATGACTACCAGCTCGTCCCGGTGATCCTCCATGCCCTTTACAAGGGTGTCGATGGCTTCCAGCCCAAAGCTGTCCTGCTGGCCGCGGTACAGGCTGTATGCCTCGTCAATGAACAAAACGCCCCCCAGTGCGCTCTCGATGACGCTGTTGGTCAGCGGGGCGGTGTGGCCGGTGTAGCGCCCCACAAGGTCGGCGCGGGTCACCTCCACCAGCTGCCCGCCCCCCAGCGCGCCGATGGCCTTGAGGTACTTTGCCACCAGCCGGGCAATGGTGGTCTTGCCGGTGCCGGGGTTGCCGGTAAAGATCATGTGCATGGACAGGCTTGCGGTCTTGAAGCCCGCCGCTGCGCGGCGCTGCTGCACCTGTAAATTGTCTGCCAGACCGAACACATACTCCTTGACCGGGGCAAGCCCCACCAGCGCATCCAGCTCGGCGTGGATCTGCTCCACCGCGCCGGTGTAGACCGCCGGCAGCAGGCTGAACAGGTCTGCCGGGGCGGCACCGTTCAGCGCAAATTGCAGCCCCTCGGGCGCGGCGGTCAGCGCCACCGTGCCGGAAAGTTTTGCATCGGTCTGTAAGCAGTACTCGCTCAGAGCCCGGAAGATGCGCTCGCAGCAATCTGCCAGCCCCTCTGCGCCCTTTTCCTTGGAGCACTGCGCCGCCACATAGTCCCGCACCTCTGCCCCGGCGGCGAGGGTCAGCCCCAGACGGCTGTGCACCCGCTGCGCCAGCGCGTTCAGCTGCTGCGCCGCCAGCGCAGCCAGTGCTTCCGGGGTGAAGGGGGCGGTCTGACACACATCCCCTACCGCCGCCACAAAGGACGCGCCGAATTTATCCGCCAGCGCCTCCCGTCCCTTGCGAGAGAAGAAGATCAGGTACTTGCCGCAGGGGTCGATGCGGCTCACTGCGCCGGGGGCAAGGGCCGTGCCGGCTTCCACCAGAATGCCCTCTTTGTTCACCAGATACCGGCTGGACAGGGGCGCACTGCCCTTGACCGCAAGGTCGGAGAGGATGCGCAAAAAGCCGGGGTGGCAGCTCTCGTAGTGCTCGAACACCACGATCTCGCCCGGGGCGTGCAGAGCGGCGTAAAGGTCCTGCAAAAACAGCTTTTCCGCGCCGGGGTCGGGGTAGAGTGCCAAGTCCATCACTGCCATCCGGTCGCTCTGCAAAAGCCCCCGCGTCGCCATGATGCGGGCGGTCTCGGCCAGTGCAAAGTGCCGTCCCGTGCCCGGAGCGCCCCACAGCAGGATCACATTGCGGGCGGCTGCGCCCTCGGTGCCCAGCACAAAGGGGCGGCGCATGGCCCGCACCACGCTGTCCACAAAGGCGTCCTGCCCGAGGACGGTCTTTTTTACTTCAGCGGCAAGGCCCTCAAAGCTGCCCAGCTGCTCCGGCTTTGTGTCTGCTGTGCCCTTAGCCAGCAGGCCGTCCGCTTCCATATCCCGCAGCATCTGGCGGCTGTCCTCCAGCGCCGTCTGCACCCCTACATCCTGCGCTTTCAGCCGGGCGTTCTGCTGTTTGAGTAAGGCGTCCAGCTGCTTTTGCTGTTCCAGCAGCGCCGCGTTCAGATCCGGCAGGCCGCTGCCCGCCGGTTTTTCGGGCTGCGGCTTTTCCGGCTGCGGCTGCGCACCGCCGAACTTCAGTTTGCCGCCCGCGCCGAACACGCCGTTCATCAAGCTTTCCCAATCATCGGTGTATGCCATGGTGCTGCCCTCCATCGGTGTTTTTTCTTCCAGTATAGTGAACTGCGCGGCATTTTGCAAGCACAAAAAAGCTCCCCCTTTCGGGGGAGCTGATATCCGCGTCTATGCGGAGATCATGCTGTTTTCTCAGCCCTTGCAGCCCTGCTCTTCCCAGTCGCCGAAATCGTTGGCATCGGCGATCTTGGTGACGTCGATCTTGCCGTTCTCATCCTTGGGGGCAACGGCGGGACCGGCCTCTACGGGATTGGCGTTCGGAGCTTCAGGGTCGTACACAGGGCGCTCTTCGGCGGTCTCCGGCTGGGTCTGGGGTGCGTTCTCAGCAGGGGCGGGAGCCTCCGGTGCGGCTTCCTCCGCAGCTTCTGCGGCGGCATCGGCAGCCTTTGCCTCTTCCTTGGCCTCGGCCTCTTCGTAGGCTTCGGCGGTCTTTTCGGCCTCCTCGGCGTCCTTTTCGGCGTCCTCCGGGAACTCGACCTCCTCCACATGGAGCGGGTCTTTCTGGTTCAGGATCTTGTCCAGCACCACGATGGCAGCGCCGGTGACGGCCACGGCAGCAGCCGTGCCAAGAATACGGAACAGAGTTTTCATACCAGAACCTCCTTGTTATAAAGAAACGTTAAGAGAACGTTACGACCTCTTCCAGGGGCTTTTCGGCAGGCTCTACCGACACGGCGGTCAGCACCGGGCCTTTGCCCCGGTAGATGTTGTGGAACTTGTAGCCCACCTTGGCGGTCACCCGCACCCAAGCGCGCTGTTCCAGCGCCTTGTAGCCATCGTAGCTGCAGGGGAAGCCCACAAACTGGATGTCCTGCACGCAGCAGGTCATGGCAAAACGGCCGGGCACAAAGCTGTTCTTACCGGCGCGGTTGGTCTGGCAGACCTGTGCCAGAAAACGCACCGTCTTGCCGGTGTACTTCTGGGGCTCGTCCTGACAGTCCATGTACCAGATGCCAAAATCGTCATCCGGGATGTCGATGGGGTCAGCGTTGATATCAAAGGGCAGCGGGTCGGGAATATCATCGTAGGCTACGCTGCCGTCCTTGAACTCGTAGGCGATATCGCACTTGCGGGAGGCCTGCCGCACCAACTTGTGCAGCTCCTGCCGGGCGTCATCGTTGTTCACGGCTTCGGCGCGGTTGAACACGATCAGCTCACTGCGGGCGATCTTGTCCAGCAGCAGGCTGCGCATGGAGTTGTCGCGGGCATAGGTCAGGGCGGTGGTGCCGTCGGCGGTGGCGATGCACTGGTACACCAGCCAGTTCTCGGGCAGGGCATCCGCTAGATCCTGCAGCAGCCACATGCCGTTGTACTCGATGACCACGCGGCCTGCGTCTGCTTCCTTGCCCAGCTTTGCAAGGTTCTGGGGGTTCAGCTCGGACTTGTCCTCCAGCACCTTCACGGTCACGCCGGGGAAGGCGAACTTTTTCTCGTTGTACTCCTCTTCGCCCTCCTCGCAGATCAGCAGCAGGGTCTTGTCGCCGGAGTCGAAATTGGGGTCTTCAAAGGTCTCCTGAATAAACTTGGTCTTGCCGCTTTCCAGAAAGCCCACAAACAGGTAGACCGGGATCTCTTTTGCCATAATAAATGGTTGCTCCTTCTCTCAATAATGGGGTTCTCAGCAGCCGAACAGCTGGGCGATAGCGGTCTCGTTCAGCTTGGAGCCGATGACCACCAGCTTGCCGCCCACGTCTGCGCTGCGGCTGCGCACTTCCCACTCGCCGGGCACATAGTCGAACTCCAGCCAGCCGTCTGCGCCGCCGTCCACGATGCCCTTGCTGCGCAGGATCATGCCGTAATTGCCGGTATCCAGCTCGGTGAGGGCGTGCTCCACCTCAGCCTTGGTGAACTTGCGGGCCGTCTCCACGCCCCAGCTGGTGAACACTTCATCGGCGTGGTGGTCGTGATGATGATGACCGCAGCAGCAATGACCGTCATGGTCGTGGTGATGCTCGTGCTCCTCGTGGTCGTGGTCATGCTCGTCATGGTCATGGTGATGATGCTCATGCTCGTGCTCGTCGTCATCATCGTCATGATCGTGGTGGTGACCGCAGCAGCAATGGTCATCATGATCGTGCTCGTCGTGGTCGTGGTGATGATGCTCGTGCTCATCCTCGTCGTCATCATCGTCATCATGGTCATGATGATGGCCGCAGCTGCACACACCGTTCTCATGGTCGTGATGATGGTGATGCTCGTGCTCTTCTTCCTCGTCCTCGTGGGCGTGCTCCTCGTTGGCCTTGGCAGCCATGGCGATCAGCTCGGCCTTGAAGTCGTCCTTGGTGGACATGGCCTTCAGGATCTGCTCACCGGTCAGGTGATCCCATGCGGTGGTCACGATGGTGGCGGTGGGGTTCTTTTCCCGCAGCATTGCCACGGCGGCGGCGATCTTTTCCTCGCTGGCGGTCTGGGTGCGGCTGAGCAGGATGCAGCTTGCGTGGCTGATCTGGTCATCGTAGAACTCGCCAAAGTTCTTCATATACATCTTGACCTTGTTCACATCGGCCACGGTGACAAAGCTGTTCAGCTGCACGTCCAGATGCTCCGCCACGCCCTCCACGGCGCGGGTCACATCGCTCAGCTTGCCCACGCCGGACGGCTCGATGACGATGCGGTCGGGGTGGTACTGCTCCACCACCTGCTGCAGCGCGGTGCGGAAATCGCCCACCAGAGAGCAGCAGATGCAGCCGGCGTTCAGCTCGTTGATCTGGATGCCGCTTTCCTTCAGGAAACCGCCGTCAATGCCGATCTCGCCGAACTCGTTCTCGATCAGCACCACCTGCTGGCCTGCAAAGGCCTCGGTGATCAGCTTTTTGATCAAAGTAGTTTTGCCGGCGCCAAGGAAGCCGGAGAAGATATCGATTTTAGTCATGTTCCAAATGCCTCTTTCTTTTTATCGCAATATTCGCAATTGTTAGCGCAAAGGGCCGCAGAGTGCTGACCCAAAAATACTACACCTCTATTATAACAAGGCTGTCAATGGAAAACCGGCCTTTTTCAAGAAAAAATTGTAACTTTTTTTGCAAATTGACGGCGTTTTGGGGGGAGTTTTGCCCCCGCATTGCATTCTTTCCCGCAGAATGATACAATAGCAGCAGCAAACCATCGCCGCCGGACGTTTTTCCGGCAAATGACAGAAAGAGGGCTTTTGTTATGAGTATGAACACAGTTCCCGAGCGTCTGGCCGCGCTGCGTGCCGCTATGAAGGCAAACGGCGTGGACGTCTATCTGATCCCGGTGGGCGACCCGCATTCCAGCGAGTATCTGCCCGACCACTACACCTCCCTGACCTACTTCTCCGGCTTCCATGGTGAGAACTCCAACTTTGTGGTCACCATGACCGAGAGCGCCGTCTGGGCAGACGGCCGGTACTTTGTGCAGGCAGAGAAGGAGATCGCCGGCACCGAGATCCAGCTGATGCGCATGGGCGAGCCGGGCGTGCCCACCGCCGAGGAATACTGCGGCAAGGTGCTGCCCGAGGGCGGCACGCTGGGTCTGTGCGGTCTGACCGCCAACTGTGCACTGGTCAACAACCTGAAAAAAGAGCTGGAGCCCAAGCACGGCAGCATCAAGACCCTGTTCTTGGAGGACGAGCTGTGGGTGGAGGGCCGCCCTGCCCGCCCGGCTACCCCGGCATGGATCCTGCCCAAGGAATACGCTGGCTTCTCCCCGGCGGAAAAGCTGGAGCAGCTGCGCGGCAAACTGAAGGAGCAGGGCTGCACCGCCCAGCTGGTGGGCAAGCTGGATAATCTGGCATGGCTTTTGAACCTGCGCGCCATGGATATCGAGTGCACCCCCTACGCCATGGCCTACTGCTATGTTACCCCGAATCGCGCCGTGCTGTTCATCGATCAGGCGCGGGTCACCCCGGAGGCTAAGGCAGAGCTGGAGGCCAACGGCGTGACGCTGGCCGACTACGACAGCATTCTGGACGGGATGGCCGCCGAGACCGAGCCGCAGACTGTGCTGGCGGAGAGCGCTACCGTGAACTACGCCGTGTATCAGGTGCTGGAAAACAACCCCGCCCTGACCGTGAAGGACGCCGCCGACCCGTTGCTTGCCATGAAGGGCGTGAAGAACGAGGTAGAGCTGGCACACCTGCGCGAGTCCCATCTGCGGGACGCCGTGGCTATGGTGCGGTTCCAGATCGAACTGGAGAACCGTCTGGCTGCCGGAGAAACGCTGACCGAGCTGACCGTGGACGAGATCCTGCACAAGTACCGCAGCGCAGACGATAAGTTCCTTGTGGAAAGCTTTGGCACCATTGCAGCCTATGGCGGCAACGCAGCCATGATGCACTACCACGCCACCCCGGAGGATCACGCCGTTCTGCAGCGCAAGGGCTTTTTGCTGGTGGACAGCGGCGCTACCTATCTGGACGGCACCACTGACATCACCCGCACCTATCCGCTGGGCGAGCTGACCGAGGACGAGCGGCTGTTCTATACTTGGACGCTCCAGTGCCACATCGACATTGCCAAGGCCGTCTGGCTGGATTACTGCGACTGCCATATGCTGGACACCATCGCCCGCGAGCCGCTGTGGCGTCACCTCATCAACTACCGCTGCGGCACCGGCCACAGCGTCAGCTTTGTGGGCAACGTCCATGAGGGCCCCCACGCTTTGAACGGCCGCAACACCACCCTGATGCGCCCGGGCATGATCGTCACCGACGAGCCCGGCGTGTACGAGGCCGGAGAGGTGGGCATCCGCATCGAGAACGAGATCGAGTGCTACCACAAGGCCGACAACCAGTATGGCACCTTCCTTGCCTTCCGTCCCCTCACCTTTGTGCCCATCGCTACTTCTCCCATCGTGCCCGGCGTGCTGGACAAGGAGCAGGTCGCTTGGCTGAACGATTACCACCGCAAGGTGTTCGAGCAGCTGGCGCCCCGCCTGACCGAGGACGAGCGCGCATGGCTGGCCGAGAAGTGCGCCGCCATCGGCTGCTAATGCTAAAAAGAACAAAAGTCAGCTGCCGCTTGCCGTCCTGACTCTTGCCGTAAAAAATGCAATTCCGGGCAGACCGCAGTCTGCCCGGAATTGCTTGATTTAAGATGGTTTTTCCGCTGATGATGGCCAGAGCAACGCGGAGACCATTCCAAATCGTCTACCCTGCAAAGGAAACCAAACCATGATCTTTCACATTGCGATCTGCAGCCCGGACGGTGCGCTGCGCAGCAGGCTGGAGCACCAGTGCATGGAGTTCTTCGCCCGGCGGGAGGACGCCTGCATCGTGGAGCAGCTGCAAAGCCCGGAAGCGCTTTTGCAGCAGGATGCCGCCGGGCTGCGGTACGAGCTGTACCTCATCGAGCTTGCGGCGGTAGCCCGGCCCGAAGGGCTTACGGCGGCGGCAGAGCTGCGCCGCCGGGGCCGCCGCGCTCCGCTGGCCTTTGTGGCACGCACCCCGGCCCACGCATACAGCGCCTACCGGGTGGACGCCATGCAGTATCTGCTGCAGCCGGTGCACCAGCCGGAGGTCTCGGCCCTGCTCAAGCGGGCGGTGGAGCCGGAATACGGCCCCACCCTTACCGTGACCACCGCCGACGGCGTGCGGGCGCTGACCTATGCCGAAATTGAATATCTGGAATGCACCCATCATATCGTGCACTTCCACCTGACCACCGGGGAGGATGTGGCCTCCCTCTCGCTGCGGGTGCCCTTTTCTGCGGTGGCGCAGCCGCTGCTTGCGGACGGCCGCTTTGTGCAGCCGCACCGCTCCTATGTGGTCAATCTGGAGGCGGTGCAGCTGCTGGCACCCGGCGAGGTACGGATGCGCAGCGGGGCACGCATCCCCATCCCCCGCGGGCGGGAAGCCGCCGTCCGGGAGGCTTTCTGCGCCCGGGTAGGGTAAAAAGCAAAAAAGTCGCTGCACATTCGTGCAGCGACTTTTTTGCTTAACGATTTATTCTTCCTTATGCCGGGGCTTTTTGCGGCGGGCGTGCTTTTGGGGCTTGCGGCGGGGCTTTTTGCGGGAGGGCTCGGGCTGGACAGAGGCATCGTTCAGGCGGGACATCGCATCCAGCAAAGCACCCTGCAGGCTGTCCGAGGGTACCCCGCTCTCCGAAAAGGCGAACAGGAATTTGTAGATCTGGGGCTGCAGCTCCTCGTACAGTCCAAGGCGGGTGTACACCTCCTTGAACAGCTGAAAAATCTGTGTCTTGTTCTCTACGATGCCGCGCAAGTCGATCTGGGTATGGCAGAGGCTTTTGGGGTTCTGGATATAATGATATCCGGCCTCGGGGATGGAAACGAACACCTGTGCGTGCTCCAGATACCCCATGTTGAAGATCAGATCCTCGGCCCAGTGCACATCGGGCGCAAAGCCCAGCTGGTTTTGCGCAATGATCTCCCGGCGGTAGAGTTTGTTCCACAGCACGCCGTAGTAAAAGGAGGCGGGCTGCTGCATCAGGCGGCGGGCGTAGTCCTCCCGGCTGTAAATGCCCTCCGGCAGAAAGCTATATTTGCGCACCTCAGTTTTCGGCGTTTCCGGTTCGATGCCCAGCGAAGTTTGCAGTGTCTCGAGGAAGTAACCAGTCTTGGTGGAATTTGAAGGAATCACCATCCAGTATGGGGCGATTACAAGGTCTGCGCTGTGCTGCAAAGCAGCCTGCACAAGGTTCTGGGTGTAATCGGGATCCAGTGCGTCATCACTGTCCGCAAACTGGATATAGTCGCCGTGTGCAAGGACAAGCCCGGCATTCCGCGTGCGGGAAACGCCCTCGTTCTCCTTATCCACCACCACGATGCGGGGATCCTTGGCCCGGAACTGCTCACAGATGGCAAGGCTGTCATCCGTAGAGCCATCATTCAGCACAATGATCTCCAACTCCTGATAGGTCTGGCTGCAAATGCTTTCCAGACAGCGGGAAAGCCCCTTCTGGGCGTTGTACACGGGCACAATGATGCTGACGAGAGGGTTCGTCATGGCAGGGCCTCCTTTTTGACGACAAAATTTGAGTATTATTATTATCATACTCCAGCGGCGCCCGGATTACAAGAGCGCCGCACTGTGGCAGTTTTGTGAAACCTTACGCCTGCGCCCAGTCCAGTGCAGTCCAGTCCGGCAGGAACTGGTCGCAGATGCGGCGCAAAGCGGGGGCGTCGGCGGCGCTGGTGGTGTCCTGAATGCCCACCAGATAGAAGCCGGCGTCATGGGCGGTCTGGGCAGCGTAGAGCGCGTCCTCGCACACGGCACACCCGGCGGGCTCCGTGCCGCCAAGGCGGTGCAGCGCCTCCATAAAGGGGGCGGGACTGCTCTTGCTCATAGCACCCCGCGCCTCAATGTAAAAATCAAAGTATTCGTCGATGCCAAGGCGGGTCAGCACGGTGCGGCACTGGCTGCTCCATGTGTTGGAGCACACGCACATCCGTGCGCCCTCGGCCCGCAGCCGGGCAAGGGTGTCCCGCACGCCGGGCTTCAGTTCCACCTTCTCGTACAATTGGGCGATCACCTCGCGTATCACGTCCAGATAGCCGTTCCTGTCCAGCGGCAGCGCATACTCCCGGATGAGGTACTGTGCGCCGTCCTCCATGCCCATGGTCAGCAGGGTCTCGTGCAGGTCTGCCTTCGGGGTGCGGCCAAAGCGCGCCAGCAGCGCCTCCGGGGCGCCCTCCCATACCACCACCATGCTGTCGGTCAGGGTGCCGTCCATATCAAAGATCCATTGTTTGCAGTGCATACGTTCCTCCTGTTGTGCGCCCTCCGGGCCGCTTTTATACTCATCTCCGGTTAGTATAGCACGAAACTTTCACAGGAAAAAGGCATGATCTCCGAAAATTCGGGAGAATTTTACCTGAAAGTATGGTATAATTATAACAATATTAGAAAATACCGGGAACGTGCACGGGAGGGCTTGATATGGAACGCAGAGAACCCACGCAAAAGGCGCTGGTGCTGGCAGGCGGCGGTGCGCGCGGCAGCTATCAGGTAGGCGTCTGGCGGGCTTTGATGGAGCTGGACTGGCACCCGCAGATCATTACCGGTACCAGCGTGGGCGGGCTGAACGGTGCCATGTTCGTGCTGGACCTGTACGAGACTGCCCGGGATATGTGGCTGACCATCCGCAGCCGGGATGTGATGGAGCTGCCGGAGGAAAACGCAGACCTTTCCGCCCTGCACCAGTTTCTGCGCCGGGTGGTAAAGGAAGGCGGCATGGATGTGACCCCGCTGGAGGAGATCGTGGAGCGTGTGCTGGACGAGGACGCGCTGCGGGCAGCGCCCATCCGGTTCGGCATCGTGACGGTGGAGCAGCGCGGGCTGCGTCCCCGGGAGCTGACGCTGGAGGATATCCCCGCCGGGCAGGTGCGGGACTACCTGATGGCTTCGGCGGCCTGCTTCCCCGCATTGCGGGCGCGGCAGATCGACGGGGTAAAGTTTCTGGACGGCGGGTACAGCGATAATATGCCCACCGGCCTTGCCAAGACTATGGGCGCAGAGGAACTGGTCTGTGTGGATCTTGAGGGCGTGGGCATCACCCGCCCGAACCTGACCGGCCTGCCCACCACCATGATCCGCAGCTACTGGGAGCTGGGCGATATCCTGCACTTCGACCCCGACACCGCCAAGCGCAACATGGAGCTGGGCTACTACGACACCCTGCGCGCCTTTGGCCGCATCCGGGGCTGTGCCTACGCGGTGGACAGCGGCGCGGACAGCAGCGCCGATGCCGAGGCCTTCCGCGCAGCCTTTGACGCAGTGCAGAAGGAGGTGCGGGAGAAGTACCCTGTCACCCTTACCGCCGACGCCGCTTTACTGCTGGCACGGATGAAGGACGCCCAGCTTGCCCCGCTGGAAGCCGCCGCCGAGGATGCCGGGGTAGACCCCACCCACTTCTACACCACCCGGACGCTGGCCAAGGCGTTTCTGGCGGCGTGCGATAAAGAGCGTATGGAAAGCTTTGCCCCGCTGTTCACGGGCAGCAGCACCGCCGGGCAGGCGGCGCTGGCCGCTTTGCTGCCCAATACATTCTTACAGGCGCTGGTGTGGCGCACTTTGACCACATCGGCTTTGCCGGAGGTGACAGAAGATGAAGGTTTATAAAGGCGTATCCGCATCCCCGGGGCTGGTGCTGGGTCAGGTGAGCCGGCTGGAGCACCATGTGGAGACCTTCAGCCACGGCCCTTTCAACCCGGAGCGGGAACTGCGGCTGCTGGCAAATGCCGTGCACACGGCGCAGAATGAACTGGACTCCATGGCGGAGCGCGCCGCCCCCACCGAACAGGCCATCTTTTTGTTCCAGAGCATGATGCTGGACGACGAGGGCATGATGAACGAGGTGCGCTTTTGCATCAATGCGGGCATCAGCGCCTCGGCGGCGATGCATCAGGTGGGGCAGCGCTACGCCGACCAGCTTGCCAACATGAAGGATAACCCCTATATGCAGCTGCGCAGCGTGGATATTCTGGACGCCACCCGCCGGGTGATCAACATCCTGACCAACCGCCCCCGGGTGTGGCTGGCGCTGGATCATCCGGTGATCCTTGCCGCCGACCGGCTGATGCCCACCGACCTGTTCAGCGTGCCCTCCGGCATGATCTTAGGCGTCATCACCGCCGAGGGCAGCGGCCAGAGCCATGCCGCCATCATTGCCCGGGCAATGAACATCCCGGGCATCGTGCAGGTGGGCAAGGATTTTCTGGACGACTGCGACGGCCGCACCGTCATTCTGGACGCAACCAACGGCAACTGCATCCTGGACCCGGATGCCGTCGCCCGCCAGCAGGCAGAAGCCAGCATCTGCCAGCTCCAGCGCGAGGACGCTGAGATGAAGCAGCTGCACAGCCTGCCGGACGAAACACGGGACGGCGAACCCTTTGAGCTGCTGGCCAACTGCTTCGGCCCGGAGGATATCGACACCGCCATGCAGTCCGGTGCAAAGGGCGTTGGGCTGCTGCGCAGCGGCTACATGATGCTGCCCGGGCGCATTCTGGACGAACAGGAGCAGTATTTCTTCTACTGCTCCTGTCTGGCAGCGGCAAACGGCTGCCCGGTGACCGTGCGCACCTTCGACTTTGGCTCCGACCGCACCGTGGCTGATGCCAATCAGGGGCCGCAGTCCTCCAAGCTTGGCCTGCGCGGCATCCGCAACAGCCTGCGCCAGCCCCAGCAGTTCCAGACCCAGATCTGCGCCTTGCTGCGCGCAGCTGCCCGGGGGCCGCTGCGGGTGATGTTCCCCATGGTGACCGATGTAGAGGACTGGGACGCCGCCATGAGCATCGTGGAGCACTGCCGCCAGAGCCTGCGGGAGCGGGGCGTGCCCTTTAACGAGAACACCCAGTTCGGCGTGATGCTGAGCATCCCCGCCGCCTGCCTGACCGTGGAGGACTTTGTAGCCCACGGCTGCGATTTTCTGGTCATCGGCACCAACGACCTGACCCAGTACACCCACGCCGCCGACCGGGAGCTTGCCAGCGCAGAGCACTACTACCGCCCCGCCAGCCCGGCCATGAAAAAGCTGATCGCCATGGTGATGGATGCCGCCAACGCGCACCACGTCCCTGTGACCATCTGCGGCCTTGCCGTGGGCAACCCCGCCAACACGGCGCAGTACCTGCATCTCGGTCTGCGCAGCTTCTCGGTAAGCCCGCAAAACCTGCTCAAGGTAAAACAGGCTCTGCTGGACACCGATGCCCACCCGGATGCAGGGGAAAAGGGCTGAAAATGCTTTACAAAGCGTAATATAACGCAAAATAATAAGAGACTGTTGCACAAAACTCCTGTGCAGCAGCCTCTTTCACTCTTTTTTGTTATAGCTGTCGTTTTTCTTTACGACCCCCTTCCGTGAAAAAGCACCCCGGGAAAATCCGTAGATTTTCCCGGGGTGCCAATTTTAAATAATTATTCCGCTGAAGATGGTCAGAGCAAAGCGGAGACCATTTAAATCGTCAAGCGTCTTACTCCAGATTCCCCGTCAGGGTCATGACGGCGGAGAGCACCGCCAGCGGGGCGGTCTCGCACCGGAGGATGCGGGGGCCAAGGCCCACCGTTTTTGCCCCGGCCTTAGCGGCCATTTCGGCCTCCTCGGCGGCAAAGCCGCCCTCGGCGCCGGTCACGATGGCAAGGCGCAGCTTCTGCCCATCGGCGGGCTTTGCCTCCGCCAGCAGCTGACGCAGGGGCGCGCCGCCGCACTCGTAGCAGAACAGCACCAGATCGTACTGGTCAAAGCTGCGGCACACCGCCCCAAAGTTCGGCAGCGGCAGGGCTACGTTTGGCAGAACGCCCCGGCCGCACTGCTTGGCGGCTTCCAGCGCAATGCGGTTGTAGCGCTCGTTCTTCTGCTCCTCTTTTTTGGGCGCAGCCACGCAGTAGCGGCTGAAGAAGGGCACGATGTGCGCCGCGCCCAGCTCCACCCCGTGCTTGATGATCTGTTCCAGCTTGTCCTGCTTGGGGTAGCCCGCCAGCAAAGTCACCTCCACGGTGGGCTCGGCGGCGCTGGGGTAGCCCGGCTCTACGGCAAAATCCACCCTGTCCTCCCCAAAGCCGGTGATGGTGGCGGTGTACTCTACGGCGTTGCCGTCGCAGAGGATGACGGTATCTCCCGGCTTTGCCCGCATCACCCGGGCAAGGTGATGGGCGTCCGCGCCCCGCAGGGTGGCGGTGCCGTCGGCAATTTCAGTGGTAAAGTAGCGGTGCGGCATACTGTGCGCTCCTTCTCATAATGTATGGATATCAGGCCTTTTTGCAGACGATGCACTCCCAGCCGCGCTTTTCCTTGACTTCCACCACGGCGAGACCGGCTTTTTCCAGCCCGGCGATCACTTCGTCCTTGCGGCTGTCGATGATGCCGCTGGCAATAAAGGTAGCGCCCTCGGCCATCAGGCCGGGCACAGCGGGCGCAAGGCTGAGGATGGCGTTGGCCACGATGTTGGCGGTGATGATATCATAGGTGCCGCTGGCCTTATCGGACAGGTCGCCCACCAGCACGGTGAGCTTATCCTGCACGCCGTTCAGGGCTGCGTTCTCCCCGGCGGTACGCACCGCCACAGGGTCGATGTCCACGCCTTCGGCGCTGGCAGCGCCCAGCTTGAGGGCGGCAATGGCAAGGATGCCGCTGCCGGTGCCGATATCCAGCACCCGCTCACCGCCGCGCACCTGCTCGTCCAGCGCTTCAAGGCAAAGGCTGGTGGTCTCGTGGCCGCCGGTGCCGAAGGCAAGGCCGGGGTCAAGGATCAGCTTTACCCGGTCGGTGTCGTACTGCTGCCACGAGGGCACCACAGCCAGACGGCTGCCGATCTCCATGGGGTGGTAGTATTTGCGCCAGCCGTTCTGCCAGTCCTCCTGCTCCACGCCCTCGGTCTCCACGGTGTAGGGGATGCCGGCGGCTTCCATGCGGGCGGCGATGAGCGCCAGCGTCTCCACCTGAGAAGCGCCCGGCTCCAGATACAGATGGATGATCACGGTATCCCGGGGCTTGTCCAGCAGCTCCTGCTCGATCAGGTCCACATGAGCGATCTCGGCCACCTGCTGCTCGATGTCGCTGTAATCCTCGATGTAGATGCCGCCCTCGGCGATCAGAGTGGCAACGGCTTCGGCGTTTTCGGCATCAGCCTTGGCCACGGTCAGGCGGATATCGGTCCATTCCATAGTACAAGTCTCCTTTTTGTATGCTCGCCCCTCCGGCAGCGCCGGAGGGAAAAATTCTGTCACCTGTATAGTACCCGATTCTGCGCCCGGATGCAAGCCCCTTGGCAAAACCGGCGGCGCTGGTACAATGTTTGCACAGATTGACTTTCGGCAAAACATCCGTTATGCTATATGGGACAAGGCAAAAAACGTGATGCTGCGCAAAGCGGCATCGGAAAGGGATCTTTATCGTATGTGTACCAAAACCTTCACATGGCGGCTGCTCACCGGCCCTGAGCTGACCGAGGTGTATCTGAACGAGATGCGCCGGGACTTCCCCGCCGGGGAGCTGAAGCCCCTGAGCATGATCCTGACCAGCGAAGCGGAGGGCACCGCCCACACATGGGGCGTGTTTGACGGCGACACGCTGGCAGCTTATCTTTTGATGGTGCGGCCGGAGGGCTGCCGGGTGAGCCAGCTGGATTATTTTGCCGTAGTGCCTGCCTACCGCGCCCACGGCATCGGGGCGCAGCTGCTGGCACAGCTGCCCGCCCACGAGGGCGATGCCGAAGCGATCCTCATCGAGGCCGAGATGCCGGAAAAGGCCGAGGACGCCGCCATGGCGGTGCGGCGGCTGGGCTTCTACGCCCGCTGCGGCGCATGGGACACCCACTACACCGAGCATCTTTTTGACGCATGGTTCCGTATTCTGGTGCTGGACTGCCCGGGCTGCGCCTCCCTTGCCCCGGAGGCCGCAGTGGAGGCACTGACCGACTGCTACCGCCGCACCATCAGCCCCACCCAGTGGCAAAAGCACGTTCAGTTCTTTGCCCCGGACGGCAGCGTGTGCGGGTAACCAAACCATCAGATGCGCAGGGCGCGGAGGAAGCTTCCATGAGTGAATTTTCACACCTGAAAAACAAGCTGCTGGCCGAGCAGGTGGAGGACCAGATCTACCACTACATTCTGGACGAAGCGCTGGAGCCGGGCGCAAAGCTGCCCAACGAGTTTGCGCTGGGCGAAAAGTTCCGGGTGGGGCGCAGCACCATCCGCGAGGCGGTCAAGCTGCTGTCCAGTAAGGGCATCGTGGAGGTGCGGCAGGGCTCCGGCACCTATGTGGTGACCACGGTCAAGGGGCTTTCCGACCCGCTGAACCTGCGCAGCGTGCAGGACAAGAACGCACTGGCTTTTGATCTGGTAAACGTCCGTCTGCTGCTGGAGCCGGGCATTGCGGAGATGGCGGCGCAGAACGCCACCCCGGAGGACATCGAGCGGCTGCGGCGGCTCTGCGAGCGGGTAGAGACCAAGATCCACGAGGGCGACCGCTACATCGAGGACGACATTGCCTTCCACACCTGCATCGCCGAGAGCAGCAAAAATCTGGTGGTGGGGCAGCTGATCCCGGTCATCGATACAGCGGTGATGATGTTCGTGAACGTCACCCACAAAAAGCTGATCGACGAGACCATCATGACCCACCGCATGATCACCGAGGCCATTGCCAACCACGACCCCATCGGCGCAAAAGCTGCCATGGTGATGCACCTGAACTTCAACCGCAGCTACATCAAAAAGGTCTACGATGGCGAGGACCCCGACGACGGCACCATCGGCATGGCTGCGTATGTCAATTGATACACAAAACTGATTGAAAATGCGCTCCGCTTTGCTCTGCGCATAGTCAGCGGAAAAATATTTTTTATAGAGCAATGCCGGAGCGTCTGCGGACGCTCCGGCATTGCATTTTCACGGGTGGGGTCGTGAAGGGAAGCGGCAGCTGCAGCGCCGCTTTCTGCGAAAGCGCGGCGCTGCCAGAAAGGCTTTGACTGAGGGGGTCCTTTCCAAAGTCATCAGATGACTTTTCTCCCGCGTTTTTGCCAAAAGCCGCTTTGACGGTCGATTTTGGGCAAAATTCGCCCGGATTTGGGCAGTGTGCATGATGTATCCCAGAGTTTTTGCACAAAAAGTAGGACATACCCGTGACAACTTGCAAAGAGACGTCTGCGGATTTACAATAAAGCCACAAAAAGGTCCAGCAGAAAAAGGACGAAAGCAAGCAGTATTTGGAGGTAATGAATATGGAGTTGCGTTCACAGGAAGTCCGCACTTTAGCACCCGAGAACGACCCGCTGAAGATGGGTATGGGCTGGAAGGTCGAGGACCTTGCAAAGCCCCAGATCATGGTGGAGAGCACCTTCGGCGACAGCCATCCCGGCAGCGCCCATCTGGATCAGTTCGTCAAGGAGGCCGTGCAGGCGGTCAACGATAACGGCGGCAAGGCGGCCCGCTATTTTGCCACCGATATGTGTGATGGCATTGCACAGGGTCATGACGGCATCAACTACTCGCTGCCCCACCGTGACGCCATCGTCAATCTGGTGGAGGCACAGGCCAACGCCAGCGTCTACGATGGCGGCGTGTTCATCGCCAGCTGCGACAAATCTGTGCCCGCCATGCTCATGAGCATCGGCCGTTTGAAGGACATGAGCGCCATCGTGGTCACCGGCGGCGTCATGGAAGCCCACACCCTGCCCAAGGAGTATGTGGTCAGCGACCCTGCCTGTGCCATCAACGAGCTGCTGACGCTGGAGCAGATCGGCAAGTTCGACGCATGGGAAAAGACCGGCGTCATCCCCAACGAGCAGCTGGACTACTACAAGCACAATGCCTGTCCGTCCTGCGGTGCCTGCTCCTTTATGGGCACCGCTTCCACCATGCAGATCATGGCCGAGGCATTGGGCCTGATGCTGCCGGGCACCGCCCTGATGCCCGCCACCGCCCCGGAGCTGAAGCAGGCCGCCTACGATGCCGGCAAGCAGCTGATGGAGCTGGTCAAGAAGGGCATCACCGCCAAGGATATCGTGACCAAGAAGAGCTTTGAGAACGCCATCATGGTGCACGCCGCCATCTCCGGCTCCACCAACGCCACCATGCACCTGCCCGCCATCGCGCATGAGTTCGGCATTGAGATCGATGCCGACACCTTTGACCGGATGCACCGCGGCGCACACTACTTGCTGAACATCCGTCCCTCCGGCGATTGGCCCGCACAGTACTTCTACTACGCAGGCGGCGTGCCCCGGGTGATGGAGGAGATCAAGTCCATGCTGCATCTGGACGTGATGACCGTCACCGGCAAGACGCTGGGCGAGAATCTGGAAGATCTGAAGAAGAACGGCTTCTACCAGCACTGCGATGCCATCCTTGCCGAAAAGACCGCCGGTTTTGCCCGCCCGGTCAGCCGCGAGGACATCATCCACAGCTTTGATAACGCCAAGGGCACCGATGGCAGCATCGCCATCCTGAAGGGCAACCTTGCCCCGGAAGGCTGCGTCATCAAGCACACCGCCTGCCCCAAGAATATGTTTGAAGCCACCCTGCGCGCCAAGCCCTACGACAGTGAGGAGGCGTGCATCTCCGCTGTGCTGCACGGTGAGGTGAAGCCCGGTGACGCCATCTTCATCCGGTACGAGGGCCCCCGCGGCAGCGGTATGCCCGAGATGTTCTACACCGGCGAGGCCATCTGCGCCGACCCGAAGCTGGCTTCCAGCGTAGCCCTGATCACCGACGGCCGCTTCTCCGGCGCAAGCCGCGGCCCGGTCATCGGCCATGTCAGCCCGGAGGCTGCGGTGGGCGGCCCCATCGCGCTGGTAGAGCCGGACGACCTGATCCAGATCGACGTCCATAACCGCAAGCTGGCCATTGTGGGCGTGAAGGGCGAGCCCAAGACCCCCGAGGAGATGGACGCCATCCTTGCCGAGCGCCGCGCCAACTGGAAGCCCAAGGCTCCCAAGTACACCAAGGGTCTGCTGAAGCTCTACTCTCAGCACGCCGTCAGCCCCATGAAGGGCGCATACATGGAGTAAACTGCTCCGCATAAATAACAAAAAGTAAACTGTCCGGCGGGTTTTGCCGGACGGCTTGGATAAGTGTAACCAAAAATCACGAAACGGAGGAAATTTCTATGACAGCAGTTGCAACGCCCGATGCGGCACGGCTGGTTTTTGCTGCCGTGGCAGGCCTGATCCTATTGCTCATTCTCATTATCAAGTTCAAGGTACACGCCATGATCTCCATCCTGATCGGTGCGGTGGGCATCGGCCTGATGGCCGGTATGCCCCTGTCCGACATCATCGGCTCGGTGAACGAGGGCATCGGCAACACCTTAAAGGGCATCGCCCTTCTTGTGGGTCTGGGCTCCATGTTCGGCGCCATTCTGGAAGAATCCGGCGGCGCACAGACCTTGGCTGTGACCATGGTGCGGAAGTTCGGTGACGAAAAGGCCGCGTGGGCACTGGGCATCACGGGTCTGGTGGTGGCCATGCCGGTGTTCTTTGACGCTGGTCTGATCATTCTCATCCCGCTTGCCTTCTCTCTGGCAAAGCGCACCAAGCGCTCCGTACTGTACTACGTCATCCCCCTGCTGGCCGGTCTGGCGGTCGGCCACGCCTTCATCCCGCCCACGCCGGGTCCCGTTCTGGTGGCTACCATGCTGGGCGTTGACCTTGGCTGGGTCATCCTCGTCGGCATCTTCTGCGGCATCTTTGCCATGATTGCCGCCGGTCCCATCTGGGGCAGCATCTGCGGCAAAAAGTACATGGTTGAAGTCCCCGCGCACATTGCACAGCAGGCAGACATTGACGAGAGCAAGCTGCCCAAGTTTGGCACCATCGTGGGCATCATCATGATCCCGCTGCTGCTCATCATCGCAAACTCCGTGGCAAAGGTGGTGCCCGCACTGGCAGGCATCCAGCCCGTTCTGGCCTTCCTCGGCGAGCCCTTCATGGCGCTGCTGCTGGCTACCATCGCTGCTATGTACCTGCTGGGCACCCGCCACGGCTACACTAACGCCCAGCTGGAAAAGATCATGACCAAGTCTCTGGAGCCCACCGGTATGATCCTGCTGGTCACTGCCTGCGGCGGCGTGCTGCGCTATATGCTGCAGAACTCCGGTCTGGGCGATGTCATCGGCAACGCCGTGGCAAACGCCAGCCTGCCGCTGGTGCTGGTGGCCTTCATCGTGGCTGCTCTGGTGCGTATCTCGGTGGGTTCCGCTACCGTGGCTATGACCATGGCAGCAGGCATCATCTCCGCCATGCCCGGCCTCAGCGCGCTGAGCCCGCTGTACCTGGCCTGTGTCACCGCTGCCATTGCAGGCGGTTCCACCGTCTGCTCCCACTTCAACGATTCCGGCTTCTGGCTGGTGAAGAGCCTTGTGGGTATGGACGAAAAGACCACCCTCAAGACCTGGACCATCATGGAAACGCTGGTCGGCGGCGTGGGCTTCCTGGTAGCCCTCATCATCTCCTTCTTTGCCTGAGCGCCTGTCCGGGGCCTGCACCTTGGGATAAGCGTTGGGAGATATCCTTATTCATTTACCTCGTTACCTCCTTCAAAAACAGCCGCTCCGGGTGCGCCCGGAGCGGCTGTTTTTTGCGCCTGCGTGACCCGGTCACGGAAAAGCGGGCTGCGTATGGGGTATACTGATGGTGTCAGTAAAACACAACACCCATTCAGGAGGGAAAAAATATGGCAGTCATCAACATTACCAAGGAAAACTTTGCACAGGAAGTGCTCCACAGCGAAAAGCCGGTTCTGCTGGACTTCTGGGCCAGCTGGTGCGGCCCCTGCCGGATGCTGAGCCCCGTGGTGGACGAGGTAGCCGAAGAGCGCACCGATGTAAAGGTGGGCAAGGTGAACGTGGACGAGCAGCCGGACTTGGCGGCGCAGTTCGGGGTAATGAGCATCCCCACCCTGCTGGTGTTCGAGCAGGGCAAGCTGGTGCGTCAGGCCGTGGGCGCCCGCCCCAAGGCCGGTGTGCTGGAGCTGCTGGGCTAAAATATCGTTTTGAATGTGGTACAGCGGAACGCCTGCGGGCGTTCCGCTGTACCTTTTTTCATGGGAAAGGACGCAAAGACAAACAACAAAGCGCCCGCCCTATGGTTCGAGCAGAACCACGGGGCGGGCGCTTATTTTATATGGAGTTCAGAAGAAAAATGCGGGATTCAGCTTACAGCTGGGGGCCTGCGGAGACCAGAGCCTTGCCGTGCTCGTTGCCCTCGTACTTAGCGAAGTTCTTCACGAAGCGGCCAGCCAGATCCTTTGCCTTCTCTTCCCACTGAGCGGCATCTGCGTAGGTGTCGCGGGGATCGAGGATGGCGGGGTCAACACCGGGCAGAGCGGTGGGGACCTCAAAGTCGAAGTAGGGGATCTTCTTGGTGGGAGCCTCGTTGATGGCACCGCTCAGGATAGCGTCGATGATGCCGCGGGTATCCTTGATGGAGATGCGCTTGCCGGTGCCGTTCC
>OIZS01000264.1_pt1 | contig 24733 bp, 19 predicted proteins | sample 1588641 | NCBI WGS metagenome assembly OIZS01 (sample SAMN03283240) | human gut metagenome | biome: human-associated habitat; material: feces | host: Homo sapiens | place: Peru | collected 2012
TTTTGCTGGGCATGTACCTGCTGAGCAGCGCCTTCAGCTTTATTCAGGGCTGGCTGATGACCGGCCTTTCTCAGAAGGTCTGCTACGACTTCCGTCGCCAGATCAGTGAAAAGATCAACCGCCTGCCGCTGGCGTACTTTGAAAAGCGCACCGTGGGCGAGGTGCTCTCCCGCATCACCAACGATGTGGACACGCTGGGTCAAAGCCTGAACCAGAGCATCACCCAGCTGATCACCAGCGTGACCACCATGATCGGTGTGCTGGTGATGATGCTCTCCATCAGCCCCCGCATGACCCTGATTGCCCTGCTGATCTTACCGGTATCGCTGGCGCTGGTGCTGGTGGTGGTCAAGTTCAGCCAGAAGTACTTCAAGGCACAGCAGGCCACGCTGGGCGTGGTCAACGGTCAGGTCGAGGAGGTCTACGCCGGCCACAACGTGGTCAAGGCCTTCAACCGGGAGGCCGTGGTACTGGCAGACTTCAACGCCGCCAACGATAAGCTGTACGAATCCGCATGGAAGAGCCAGTTCCTCTCGGGCCTTATGATGCCCATCATGAACTTTGTGGGCAACCTGGGCTATGTGGCAGTGGCCATCGTGGGCAGCATTTTTGCTGCAAACGGCGTTATCACCATTGGTGATATTCAGGCTTTTATCCAGTATGTCAAAAACTTTACCCAGCCCATCCAGCAGCTTTCGCAGGTATCCAATATGCTGCAGAGCATGGCCGCTGCCGCCGAGCGGGTGTTCGAGTTTTTGAACGAGCCGGAGGAGGCGCAGTTGGCCGACCCTGCCCGCCGCGCCGACCCCGCCGACATTGACGGACAGGTCACCTTTGACCATGTGCGCTTCGGCTACACCCCGGACAAGACCGTCATCCACGACTTCAGCTGCACGGTGCAGCCCGGCCAGAAAGTGGCCATCGTAGGCCCCACCGGTGCGGGCAAGACCACCATGGTCAAGCTGCTGATGCGCTTTTACGATGTGGATGCCGGTTCTATCACCCTGAACGGCCACAATGTGCGGGACTTTGACCGTAGCGCCTTGCGCGAGGGCTTTGGCATGGTGCTGCAGGACACATGGCTGTTTAAGGGCACCATCATGGAGAACATCCGCTACGGCCGGCTGGACGCCACCGATGAAGAGGTGATTGCTGCCGCAAAGGCCGCCAACGCCGACCACTTTATCCGCACCCTGCCCGGCGGCTACCAGATGGAGCTGAACGAGGACGCCTCCAACGTCAGTCAGGGACAAAAGCAGCTGCTCACCATCGCCCGCACCATTCTGGCAGATAACCGCATCCTGATTTTGGACGAGGCTACCAGCAGCGTGGATACCCGCACTGAGCAGCGCATCCAGACCGCCATGGACCGCCTGATGGAGGGGCGCACCAGCTTTGTCATCGCCCACCGCCTTTCCACCATTCGGGATGCCGACCTCATCCTTGTGATGCGGGACGGCGACATTGTGGAGCAGGGCACCCACGACCAGCTGATCGAGGCCGGCGGCTTCTACGCTGACCTGTACAACAGCCAGTTCGAGGATGTGGTGGATTAAAGCACCTGTCGTCACAATATAATTGCAAAAAGAGCACCTGTCGCCTTTTTAGGGCAATAGGTGCTCTTTGTTTTACCCTCTCAGTCATCGCGCAGCGATGACTGAGAGGGGGAGCTTTTCTACATCTGTCGGTCCAGCTCTCCCTTCGGGAGAGCTGGCACGAAAGTGCCTGAGAGGGTTTTCGTCTTTTCTTTATGATTCCTCCACCGGTTCCAGCTTCAGGCCGAACAACTTTTCCGCAAGGGACGGCAGCTGTTGCTGCAACGCGCGGACATAAGCCATTACCACCGGGTCCTCGCGCTTTTGCCCCAGCACGACGCCAAACCGGTGTCCCCTGCCCCAATCCAGCACCCGCACAAAGCTGAGGTCCGGTCTGCGGTAATAGACCGCCGGGACCATCTTGAGTGCCGGGTCGCCGTAGGCTGCACTGCGGATACCGCCCACCGGCGTAAGCTCCACCCCTCGGTCCATTCCCTCCTGCAGCAGGCTTGTTTCGTAGACAGTCTGGTACATCTCCTTGATGGGTAGCCAGCGATATTGCAATGCCTGTTCCAAGGTCAATCTGCCCACCGGCATATCAGCGGGCGGGTGGATGGGGATGCAAAGTTCTGGCATATAGAACAGCGGCACAAAGGTAAGCCCCTGCGCGTAGAACTCTGCACTTTCCAGCTGGAAGGAAAGATCCATCTCCCCTTTTTTCAGGCTGCGCCAGACCTCGCTGCGGTTGGCACACCACCCCAGAATGGAGGTATACTGCAGGCACAAGTCACTTGTCAGGGAAAACAAGTCGTATGCGAACATCCGCATTGCCTCATGGCAGCCTGCAATCACCAGATGCCGTTCCGGCGGTTTTTCCTGCTGTTGCACCGCGCGGGCGTGGCGCACCGCCTGCTGATACAGAGCCACCAGCTGCTTTGCCTTGGGGTAAAAATCCTGTCCCGCCGGGGTCAGCACCACCCGGCGCGGCACATGCTGGAACAACTCAAACTGCAATTGCCCTTCCAGCGTGCGGATCTGCTGCGAAAGTGCCGACTGGGAAAGATACAGTGCCTCTGCCGCCGCAGAAAAGCTGTTCAGCTCCACGATCTTTATAAAGCCTTCCAGTGCGCTCTCGTTCATGCTTTTCTCCCTCCCACAATGCATTAGGATATCCTAAATTATAATATAAAAAATATGAATTGTAAACAGCACCCTTCTACGCTACAATTGTTAAGGATTCAGCAAAGTGCCTTTTACTTTGCTGCACGATAAGAAGGAACACAAAGAAGAACAAAAAGAAAGAGAGCGTACCTATGAACAAGATTTCCCGTAAGGGCTTTATCAAGATCGCTGCTGCCGCCGCCATGAGCGGTGTGACCGCCGGTGCTCTGGCTGCCTGCAATGCTGCCTCCGATTCTGCTTCCGCTTCCACTTCCGGTGCTGCCGGTCAGTACATCCCCGGCACCTACGAGGGCACTGCCGAGGGTATTTCCTCCACCGTCAAGGTCACTATGACCTTCTCCGACAGCGCTGTCACCGACGTGGTGGTGGATACCTCCGGCGAGACCGCTTCCTTCGGCGCTGCCGCTGCCGATGAGCTGCGCGAGCAGCTGCTGGCTGCTGGTTCTGCCGAGATCGACGGTGTTTCCGGTTCTACCATCACCTCCGACGCCGTGATGAAGGCTGCCAAGAGCTGCTACGCACAGGCTAAGGGCGAGGCCGTGGTCTCCAGCGTGCAGCTGCCCACCGGCGATGAGAACGACTGGCTGGGCAAAGAGCCTGACATCGACGAGACCGCCATCACCGAGACCGTGGACACCGACATCCTGATTGTAGGCGCAGGCAACGGCGGTATGTTCGCTGCCGCCTATGCGGCTGCCAACGGCCTGAACTTCCGTGTTATCGAGCAGAACGCCAACGTGCAGGACACCCGTCACTGGTACGGCGCTGTTGACTCTGCTGCTGCTAAGGAGGCTGGCGAACCCGCCACCGATAAGGCAAAGCTGCTGAGCGAGATCTCCCGCTACGCCTCCGGCAAGTGCGACCAGCGCGTTGTCAAGACCTGGATCAACGAGTCTGCCGCCATGCACGACTTCATGCGCAGCATTCTGGAGGATAAGTACGGCTGGGTATGCGATTTCACCTCCGGCAGCGAGGCTGCATGGCCCGCAGAGAATGCCGAGCACAACACCGACTACCTCTACCCTGTGCAGGAGCACAACTACATGGCCAGCGAGAGCGCATCCGGTCTGCCCCGCAACGAGCTGCTGCTGCAGTACATTCAGGAGCTGGGCTACGATGTAGACTTCAAGACCAGCCTTGCCAAGCTGGAAAAGAACAGCGATGGCCGCATTACCGGCGTCATCGCCCAGAGCACCGAGGATGACCACTTCATCCGTTACAACGCCAATCAGGGCGTGCTGCTGGCCTGCGGCGGCTTCCCCGGCAACCCCTACATGATGGAGCAGCTGGACCCGCTGGGCACCAGCGTGACCACTGCCTGCTCCTACTCCCCCGCCGACAAGGGCTACGGCATCCGCGCCGCAGTGTGGGCAGGTGCTAATCTGGACAAGGAAGCCGCTCCCATGCTGTTTGACCGCGGCATCGTAGCCCCCGGTGTGGATGCCGGTTATGTGGACAGCGACTCCGCCTTTGGCGGCAAGGCTTTCCCCGGTAAGATCCGCCAGTACAACCCCGGTACTCAGCCCTTCCTGAAGGTAAACCGCAACGGCAAGCGTTTTGCCAACGAGAGCTGCCCCTATAACGATATCGTCTACGCTGCCGCCCACCAGCCGGGCCGCGTCTACGCACAGATCTGCGATGCTAACATTCTGGAGGATGCAAAGCGCTTCCACACCATCGGCTGCTCTGCCCAGACCCGCAACGGCGGTGAGAAGTACATTCAGGGCAAGATGGACGAGGCTATCGAGGCCGGTGCATTGTTCAAGTGCGATACGCTGGACGAGCTGGCCGACAAGATGGGCTTTACCGGTGCTGCCAAGGACACCTTCCTTGCTACCGTGGAGCGCTACAACGAGCTGTACGACAAGCAGAACGACGAGGACTTCGGCAAACCCGCTTACCGCCTGAGCGCCATCCGCACCGCGCCCTTCTACGGCTGCTGGCTGGGTGCTTCCCTGCTGACCACTGAGCAGGGCATCGCCATCAACGAAAAGGGTCAGGCTCTGGACACCAACAATCAGCCCATGGAGGGTCTGTACATCACCGGCGATATGTCCGGCAGCTTCTTTGCCAACAACTACCCCTGCCTGATGGCCGGTGTGGCTATGGGCCGCACCCTGACCTTCGCCATGAAGGCTGTCAAGCAGATGGCCGGTCTGGAGAACGCCTGATAAAGCGCAGTTCTCCGGCATACTCTAAGCGTTTCTTCTTTTTCATGTGAAGAGGGGCAGCCCGATTTGGGGCTGCCCCTTTTTGTGTTTTTGCCCCGCACGCCCCCTACACAAATGGCCGCGATTGTGCTATGATAAGCGTGAAACCGGGCAGTTCATTCCCGCCCGGTCACAAGATCGAGGTGTTGTACAAATGTCGGATATTCTGGATACCTTACGGCAGGAAGGGGTGGACCCTGCCCTGCTTGCGGCGGTGCAGGAATACCGCGCCGCCCATCCGCTCAGCGAGGCGCTGCGCCCGCGCATCCCCGCACCTGCCTTTACCTACTACGGCAAAGAGGTGTGGGAGCAGGCACTGGCGGCCATCCTCTGCGGCGAAAACCTGCTGCTGGCCGGCGGCAAAGCCACCGGCAAAAACGTGCTGGCAGAAAACCTTGCCGCCGCTTTTGGCCGCCCCGCGTGGGACATCTCCTTTCATGTAAACATGGACGCCGCCTCCCTCATCGGCATGGATACCTTTTCGGGCGGGCAGGTAGTGTTCCGTCCCGGGCCGGTGTACCGCTGCGCACAGTGCGGCGGCTTTGGCGTGCTGGACGAGATCAACATGGCCAAAAACGAGGCGCTGGCGGTGCTGCACGCGGTGCTGGACTTCCGCCGCGCCATCGACGTGCCCGGGTACGACCGCATCCCGCTGGCCGAGGAGACCCGCTTTATCGCCACCATGAACTACGGCTACGCGGGCACCCGGGAGCTGAACGAGGCGCTTACCTCCCGCTTTGCGGTGGTGCAGATGCCCACCATCACGCAGGATAATCTGGAAAAGCTGCTGCGGGCGCAGTTCCCGGATCTTTCGGCAAAATATGTGCACCAGTTTGCACTGCTGTTTCTGGACCTGCAGAAAAAATGCGACAGTGCCGAGATTTCCACCAAAGCGCTGGATCTGCGCGGTATGCTGGACGCGCTGCGGCTGATCCGCAGGGGCATCCCGGCCGGGGCGGCGCTGGATATGGGCATCACCAACAAGGCCTTTGACTCCTACGAGCAGGGGCTGATCCGGGACGTGATCGCCGCGCGCATCCCGGCCAAGCTGGATGCCGGAAAGCTGTTTGCCTGATGGACGCCCAAAGCTACACCGCGCAGGAGCGGCGTGCGGCCAATCAGGTCTGGGCCGCTGCCGGAGCCTACGGCTTTGAGCCGCTGTTTCTGGCCCGCAACACGGACGGCACCATTGATTTTTACATGAACTGCATCGTAGGGCTGGTGCATAAATACTACGGTGATGCGCTGATCCGGGACATTTTTTCCGCTTGGGAGGGCGATGTGCGCCAGCCCATGCTGGACGACATGGCGTGGCTGTACTTAGAAAACGCAGCCTACCGGCTGGAGCTGCCCCGCCGCCCGGTGCTGGAGGCGCTGCGGTTTGCCCACGCGGACTACTTTTTTGCCATCCAGTACAAGCTTTCGCGGCAGGAGTGGATGGCGAAAAACCAGCTGGTGTACACCATGCAGGCTGCGCGCTGGCGCAAAGTTCTGGGACGCACCGCCCCGGTCATGACCCCTTACGAGAGCAGCCTTGCTGCCGCGCTGGAACCGGAGACCGTACCGGAACCAGCACAGCTCAAAAACGACCTGCTGGCGCTGTTTGCAAAGTTCGCCCTGTTTGATGGCAAGGCACGTCAGAAGCCCGCGCTGCATCTGCGGCTGCAAGGCTTTTGGGCAAAGCTTGCCACCAAAGCCATGCCCACCCAGATGATCAAAACCGACCGGGTGACAGTGGAGCATTCCGGTGCGGTGGATGCCACTGGCAGCGGGCTGGCGGTGAACAAGCGCCGGGCAAACATTACCCTGAAGCAACGCGCCGCACAGGATCGCGCCTACATTGAAAGCTGCTTCGGGCGCTGCTTCTACCCGCCGGAGCAGCTGCGCAAGGCCGAGCAGGAGCTGTGCACCGGAGTGCATCTGGGCTGTCACTTGTGGTTCAGCGCCGGTGTGCCCAGCCCGGCGCAGGCGCCCACCCCGGAAGCGCGGCAGCTGGCACAGCAGGCCGAATTGCAGGCCGAACGCAACCGTGCCTACTACGCCAAAAATCAGGAGCTGCACCGCAGCGTGGTGCTGCGCCTTACCGAGCAGATCCGCAACTGCATTCTGGTGCATCAGCAGCCCGACCAGCGGGTGGCGCGCAGCGGCAACCTGTGCGCCGGGCGGGTGTGGCGCGCCCCTTACCTGAACGATAACAGGGTGTTTTTGTGCCCGGAGGAGGAAAACTGCCCCTCCTTTACGGTGGATCTGCTGCTGGACGCCTCCGCCTCCCGCCTGCACTGTCAGGAGGTGATTGCGGCGCAGGGTGTCATTCTGGCCGAAAGCTTGGCCAACTGCGGTATTCCGGTGCGAGTAAGTGCCTTTAGCAGCCTGCGGGGCTACACGGTACTGCGGGTGCTGAAAGGCTTTGCGGACAAGAACCGGCAGAACATCTTCCGGTACTTCGCCTCAGGTTGGAACCGGGACGGTCTGGCGCTGCGAGCTGCGGGCGATCTGATTCAGTACGCCCCCGGCCCCGCCCCGCGCCACCTGATGATCCTGCTGACCGATGCCAGCCCCAACGACAGCCGCCGCATTCCGCCCACAGCAGAGAACCCGCTGGGCTGCGCCTACGAGGACGCCGCCGGTGTTACCGATACCGCCGCGCAGGTGCGCACCTTGCAGCGGCAGGGCGTGCGGGTGTCTGCCGTTTTTATGGGCGAGGACAGCAGCGCCGGTGCCGCCACGCAGATCTACGGCAAAAATATGGCGCGCATCCGCGGCATGGATCAGCTTGCCCGCGCTGCCGGGCGATTGATCCAGAACGAGATCCGGGAGCTTGGCGATTGAAAAATATAAAATGACCCCTGTGGGAGCAACTCCTGCCTTAGCCGGCATCTCCCGCAGGGGTCATTTTTTCACAACCGCTTATCATAAAGCACAACCATGCTTTGAACTTCTATTTGCTCTACGCCATAAGCTTTTGCAAAATTTTGTCGTCTTGAAGAAACTTGCAGTTGTTTTTTCTTCAAAAGTATGCTATACTACGTTCAGAGAAGTTTTATACAGTCTGTCGGCCCGATCACCCGGCTGGCGCTTTTACAACGTTTCGCTGTTTGCTTTTTAGGAAGGAGATCAATCATGGACGCTTCCCGTTATTTTGACGCCATGCACAACGCCATGTCCACCCTGCACGCCGGTGCACAGCTGCTGCTCACCATCCGTTTGCAGGACACCTGCGGCAACGATGCCTATCTTGAAGTAAAACAGCTGCCCGGGGAGCAGAGCGCCCTTGTGTGCTACTCCACCATGGGGCGGCGCTGCCTGAATTTTCAGCTGTTCCGCAAGGGCTGGCAGCTGTGCCACAATGCCGATGGGCAGCTGACCGGACGTTTTCCGTCCAGTGCCGACAGCCTGCTCAGCCAGACCGACTTCCGCGCCTACTGCCGGGAGGATCGGCTGGATGCCGCCCGCACCCAGCGCCTTGTGGAGGAACTGGGGCAGCGCGCCGGGACCAACTATGTTGGTGTCATCCCGCAGAATGCCCGCACCGGCGCACAGATCACAGTCGAAAGCCACCTCGGCCGCGGCGCACGCTGGAGTTACTGGAGTCAGGACGTTTCCCCCTGCCTGCCGCTGGCTGCAATTTTGTACTGGTTGGCTGATTTTCTGGCCGGAAACGAGCGCCGTGCCTTGCAGTCTGACCCGCAGGCCGCTGCACTGGCTGCGCAGTGGCTGGCAAAGGACAGTGCTGTGTTCTTCTGCCCCTCCCCTGCCCTGACGGTATCCTCTGCGACCGGTCATAGTGCTCCTGCTACACGGCGCACCCGCCCCGCGCCGGTGCCTGCCGCACGCAGCAAGAGCTGGCAGAGCGTTCTGGCCGCCATGGCTGCCGTGTAAGCAAGGCATCGTTATTTCAGCATGGTTTACATAAAAAGACGAGTGCATCGGCAAAACCGTGCACTCGTCTTTTTTGCAGGATAACAGCAAAAAAACACCCCGCCAGCCGTTTCCGGTCAGCGGGGTGCTTGGTGCTTATAGTTTACGGTTCAGCTTACGCTGCACAGCACAGGGAGGAAATCACTCCTCGATGTAGCCGTACTGGAGGTACCAGTAGCCGTAGGGGCTGTGCCAAGTGCCCTTCAGAGAAGAGCTCTGCAGCCAGAAGTCGTTGTTGTAAGCAACGGGGATGCAGCCCATATCCTCCATCAGGATGTCCTCAGCCTTGTGCAGCTGTGCAAAGTGCTCGGCGACATCAGCAACCTTGGAAGCCTCAACAGCAGCATCAAAGTCAGCATTGGAGTACTTACCATCGTTGTTGCCGTTGTCGGTGCAGAACAGCTCGATCATGTTGGAAGGATCGTTGTAGTCCATGACCCAGCCGTTACGGGCAACATCGTACTCGCCTGCACGACGAGCAGCGGTGAAGGCAGACCACTCCATCTTGCTGATGGTCAGGGTAATGCCCAGATCACCCCAAGCCTGCTGCAGGTACTCTGCCAGAGGCACATTGTAGCCGGAATCGTTGGTGCTGTACTCGATGGTGGGGTAGCCCTCGCCATTGGGGTAGCCAGCCTCTTCCAGCAGCTTCTTAGCCTCGGCCAGATTTGCCTCGTAGTCATCAGCAATGTAGGGAGAGCCGCCGTTTGCGTTGTCGTAGAAGTAACCGTTCTCGTCCACGATGCCAGGGCCGACAATGTTGGAAGCAGCAGAGTAGGTGCCCTGCATGATGGTGTTGGCAACGTAGTCGCGGTCGATAGCCAGAGCCAGAGCCTTGCGGACCTTGGCATCCTTGAAGGCATCGTGCTGCAGGTTCATGCTGACGTAGTAGGTGCCCAGAATGGTGTCAACATAGAAGTCGCCGCCGTCCTCTGCCTTGGTCAGGCCGGGGATCTCGTCGGTGGGCACGTCCTTGATCAGGACAGCCTCGCCGCTGTTGTAAGCAGCGTAGGAAGCGGAAGAGTCCTCCAGCAGCAGCAGGGTGATGCTGTCGGAAACGATCTTGGAGTTATCCCAGCCGCCAACGTAGTTGGGGTTCTTGGACAGAACGATACGCTCGGAGGGAGTCCACTCGGTGATCATGTAGGGACCGTTGGAGACGAAGGTCTCAGCGGAGGTGCACCATGCATCACCGTTGGCCTCAACGGTAGCCTGCTGCACAGGGCTCATAGCTGCGAAAGCAGCCATCTTGTCGAAGTAGGAGCAGGGGTAGGACAGCACGATGGTCAGGGTCTTGCCATCGTCGCTTGCCTTGACGTTCAGAGCATCGGTATCACCGGCCTGTGCTGCGTCAAAACCATCGATCATGCCCAGGCAGGTCTCTGCGTAGGGAGCAGCGGTGTCGGGGTTGACCATACGCTTGAAGGTGTACTCAAAGTCCTTAGCGGTCAGGTCGGTGCCATCGCTCCACTTCAGACCGTCACGCATGGTGAAGGTCCAGGTCAGGCCGTCCTCACTGGTAGTCCAGCTCTCAGCCTGACCACCAATAACTTCGTTGTTCTCGTTGATGATCAGCAGGGGCTCGAAGATGGTGATGATGGTGTTGGAGGCATCAAGAGCGCTGTTCAAAGAGGGATCCAGAGTCTCGGGGTTGGGGCCGTACTGGACGGTAAAGCCAGCGGTGTTGACACTGCCGGTAGAAGAACCAGCAGCGGAGGAAGCAGTGCCGGAGGTTGCGGTAGAACCGGACTTGCTGCCGCCACAGGCTGCCAGACCCAGAGCAGCGGCACCCACGCCTGCAACCTTGAGGAAATTACGACGAGAAATGCGTTTCATAATAATATCCTTCCCTTATATCAAATTTGAGTGTGCCAGGTTCCCCCAGCCGCCTCTATATTCGATCCGGTGCAAATGTACACCGGAGGAACACGAATGATTATAATGCGTTCTCATACCGGTTACAAGCCCAAAACTTGGACTGTAACCATTTTGTGACAACATTTCAGCACTAAGTTGAATTGCTTTCACTTTTTACCGGTGTGAAGTGTTCTCACTTCACGCGGTCAAGGTGATGGCATGCCGCCCAGTGGCCGGTGGAGACCTCCTTGAACTCGGGCACCTCGTTGGCGCACTGCTCGTCTGCATAGGGGCAGCGGGTGCGGAAACGGCAGCCGGACGGCGGGTTCAGGGGGCTGGGCACATCGCCCTGCAGCACGATACGCTTGGACTGGCGAGCCGTAATGGGGTCTGCCACCGGAATTGCGGAGATCAGGCTGCGAGTGTAGGGGTGGATGCTGTGGGTGATCAGCTCGTAGCTGTCGGCCAGCTCCACCATCTTGCCCAGATACATCACGCCGATGCGGTTGGAGATGTGCTTGACAACGCTCAGGTCATGGGCGATGAACAGGTAGGTCAAACCCATCTCCTGCTGCAGATCCTCGAACATATTGACGACCTGTGCCTGAATGGAAACGTCCAGTGCGGAAACAGGCTCGTCACAAACGATGAACTCGGGGTTCACGGCCAGTGCACGGGCAATGCCCACGCGCTGACGCTGACCGCCGGAGAATTCATGGCAGTAGCGGTTTGCGTGCTCGCTGTTCAGACCAACGCGCTCCAACAGAGCGATGATCTTATCGTGGCGGTCCTTTTCGTTCTCAGCCAGATGATGGATATCAATGCCCTCACCCACGATGTCGCCAATGGTCATGCGGGGATCCAGACTTGCGTAGGGATCCTGAAAAACGATCTGCATCCGACGGCGGTAGGGCAGCATATCCACTGCGATCTTGTTGTCCTTATCGAACAGCAGGTTGCCGTCATAGTAGATCTTGCCGCCGGTGGGCTCGTACAGGCGCAGCAGGGTGCGGCCGGTAGTGGTCTTGCCACAGCCGGACTCGCCTACCAGACCAAGGGTCTCGCCCTTGCGGATGGCAAAGCTTACGTCATCCACAGCCTGAACGTACTTGCGGTTCTTGCCCACACCGCCGGCGGGGAAATACTGCTGCAGGTGCTGGACTTCGACCAGCGTCTTGTGTTCACTCATTCTGCCTTTTCCCCTTTCTCAAATGCAGCCTTCTGCTGCAGCCAGCAGTAGGTATAGTGGGTATCGCTGAGCTCGGTGCGCGGGGGCATCTTGCTCAGACAGATCTTCATGCAGCTCTTGCAGCGGGGCGCAAAGGGGCAGCCGGCCGGCGGATTCAGCAGGTCCACAGGGGTGCCCTCGATGGGCACAAGGCGCTCGTGCTCTGCGGTGTTCAGCTTGGGGATGGAGTTGATCAGACCCTTGGTGTACTCGTGACCCGGCTGATAGAAGATCTCGTCGGTGGTGCCGTACTCCACGATGTGGCCGGCGTACATGACGGCGATCTTCTCGCACATGGAAGCCACAACGCCCAGATCGTGGGTGATCATGATGATGCTCATGCCCAGCTTCTTGCGCAGATCCTGCATCAGCTCAAGGATCTGTGCCTGAATGGTCACGTCCAGTGCGGTGGTGGGCTCGTCGGCGATCAGCAGCTTAGGCTCACAGGCCAGTGCAATGGCGATCATCACGCGCTGGCGCATACCGCCGGACAGCTCGTGGGGGTACTGCTTCAGACGCTTCTCGGGCTCATTGATGCCAACCAGCTCCAGCAGCTCCTTGGCACGTGCCCATGCATCGGCCTTGTTCTTATCGGTGTGCAGGCGGATGACCTCCACGATCTGGTTGCCGATGGTGTACACCGGGTTCAGGCTGGTCATGGGATCCTGGAAGATGATGGAGACCTCGTTACCGCGGATCTTGCGGAAGTCCTTCTCCTTCATGTTCTCGATCTCGTGGCCGTTGAACCACACCTTGCCGCCCACCAGCTTGCCGGGGTAAGCGGTCAGACCCATAACAGAGTAGGCGGTGACCGACTTACCAGAGCCGGACTCGCCCACAACGCCCAGAACATCGCCCTGATTCATGGTAAAGGAAACGCCGTTCAGTGCCTTTACTTCGCCCGCAGGGGTGAAGAAAGAAAGGCGTTCATCTTTGATATCAAGAATTTTCTCGCTCATTTCTGTTCACCTCATCAATTCTTCAGCTTCGGGTCAAAGGCATCGCGCAGGCCATCGCCGAACAGGTTGAACACAAGGATCATCACGCTGATCATCAGTGCGGGGGCGATCAGCAGATGGGGATAGGTGTTCATGCCCTTAACAGCATCGGTAGCCAGAGAACCCAGAGAGGGCAGCGGAGCTGCAACACCCAGACCGATGAAGCTCAGGTAGCTCTCGGTGAAGATGGAGGCCGGGATCTGCAGGGTGGTGGTAACGATCAGAGTACCAATGCAGTTGGTAAGCAGATGCTTTTTGATGATACGGCCGCTGGATGCGCCCAGTGCGCGGGCAGCGGTAACATACTCGCTCTCCTTCAGGATCAGGATCTGGCTGCGGACGATACGCGCCATGCCGACCCAGTACAGCAGAGCAAAGATGATGAAGATGGAGATCATGTTGGGGCCCAGCGTCTGCATCCACTTAAAGCCAGGCTGTGTGGACAGCTTGTCCAGCGGGTCCTTCAGGGCCATGCCCAGCAGGATGATCAGCAGAATATCGGGGATGGTGTACAGGATATCTGTAATACGCATCATGATATTGTCCACCCAGCCGCCAGCAAAAGCCGCAACCGCACCATAGGTGGCGCCGATGATCAGCACCAGCACAGAAGCGATCAGACCGACGGACAGGCTGACGCGGGTGCCCATCATGATACGCACAGCAAAGTCACGACCCATACGGTCGGTGCCCAGAATGTGCGGGAACACCTTTTCGCCTGCGTCGATACGTGCCTGCTCGGAAGCAGAGTACTCAAAGGGCTTCAGGTTGTTGCTGCCCTTCATCTGCTCGGAGTAGCTGTAAGGCCAGACGGCGGGCAGCAGGTAGGCAAAGATGGCAATGGCAATGATGAACACAAAGCTGACCATGGCGATCTTGTTCTTCTTCAGGCGGCGGATACCGTCCTTCCAGAAGTTGACGCTTTCGCGCATGACCACCAGGCTCTGCTTTTCCTCATTGCTGGCGGGCAGAAAATCCTCCGCGTTGAGCTGCAGGCTGAGCGGATTCTTTTTAATGTTTTCCATGAAAATCGCTCCTTTCTCTTACTGCAGCTTGATGCGCGGGTCGATGATCTTATAAAGGATATCCACGATCACGTTTGCAATGATGACCATGCTGGACAGCAGGATGGTGGTGCCCATAATCATGGTGTAGTCACGGTTGGTGATGGCAGACACGAAGTCGCGGCCCAGACCGGGCACGGAGAAGATTTTTTCCACCACGAAAGAACCGGTCATCAGGCTGGCCAGCATGGGGCCGACGTAGGTGATGACAGGCAGAATGGCGTTGCGCAGTGCGTGCTTGAACAGGATCATGAACTGGGACACGCCCTTTGCGCGGGCAGTGCGCATATAATCCTGACCCATAACGTCCAGCAGGCTGGAGCGCATCAAACGGGTGATATAAGCCGAGGGATAGATGGCCAGTGCAGTGACCGGCATGATATAGGCGGCTGCGCTGTTCAGACCAACGGTGGGCAGCACCTTCATTTTCATACCAAACTGGTACAATAGCAGCACGCTGGAAATAAAGCTGGGGATCGCGATGCCACAGGTTGCAAACACGATAATAACGTTATCCAGCCACTTACCGCGGTTGTAAGCGGAAATGCAGCCCAGCGGGATGCCCACGCACAGAGCCACAACCACTGCAATGCCTGCCAGGCGGCAGGACACCGGCAGCTTGCTGGCAATGATCTGGTTCACGGTACGGCCGCGCTGACGCAGGCTCAGACCCAGATCGCCGTGCAGAAGGCTCTTCATGTAGTTGACGTACTGCACACTCAGCGGCTTATCAAGGCCATACTTTTCGGCCAGAGCCTGCTGAGCAGCGGCACTGATGGACTTTTCTGCCACGAACGGGCCACCGGGGACCAGGTTCATGACAAAAAAGGTAACCGTGGCCACAATGAAGATACTGAAGATACCCATTGCGACACGCTTGATGATGTACTTTGCCATCGTTTGATGCCACTCCAATCCTATCAATGAATTACTGTTTTTGCTCTCAGGCCGAGCCACACTTTCCCGCAGTCCGCCAGCCTCACACATAGCAGACGTCTGTCCTTGGCACGCGGACAGAAAAGCGAATAATAAAACGATGGCATCTTGCGGTTGCACAAACACCATCGTCCATACCCGAGAAACACTCTATCTATTATAAGGATAACCACGATTTTTGTCAATTTACATGAAAAGAATTCACTTTATTATAGCAAAGCATGAGTGAAATCTTATACTTTATACAAATTTCCTGTATATTTGTAGGTAAAAGTGCTACTTTTCCGACCTTTTGGGGGATTGTTCCGTTGGCGCGTACAATCCGCCCTCCCCTGTCGGCGTAAAAGGCAGCGTCTCTGCCGCAGAGTCATCCCTCCATGTCCTTGGCATTTTTCTCCATATTACAGCAAAAAGGCAAAACAAAACCATCCGCAGCCCCTTCTCCAGCACGGTCGGTGCCCGGGAAATGTGCTGCGGATGGTCCGTGGTCGTTTTGCGGGTCAGGAGTACAGTTTTGCGGTCAGCCGGGAGTACATGGCGCTCTTCTGTGCCTTATAGGAGGCCATGGCCTGATCCGCCAGTGCGGTGCTCTGGCCGTTGGCGGTCAGAATGGCGCGCATCTGGCTGACGATGCTCTCCACTTCCTTATCATAGGAGGCCTGCATCGCATACAGTCTGCCACTTCTGGCCAGCACGATGGATATCTTGCGCGCCTGTGTCTGCTGAGACTCCGGCAGCGATTTGAACTCTGCCTTTGCTCCGGCAATGCAGCTGTTCAGCTCTGCCTCGGCGCGTGCCTTGACGCTGTACAGCTGCCGCAGCAGTGCCTTGACCTCGGCCTCGTAGCCGGCCTCCTGTTTGCCGGAGGAGGACGCCGGTTTTTCTGTACCGGAATTGGCTGTACCGGCAGTCTCCTGCTTGCTGGAGGACGCTGTACTGCTGCTCTCCGTCCGGGAGGCAGCGCTCCCCGAAGAAGCAGAAGAACCTGCCGGGGAGGAAACCGCACCTGTCTCCTGCTGCGGAGAGCTGGCGGATGCCTCCTGTTCCCCGCTGCCGGACGCGGCGGCTTCATCTGCCAGTTCCTCCAGCGTGATCTCACCGCTGAGCAGCTTATCGATCTCATCATCCGTCAGGGTGACCTGTGTGCTGTCCGCCGGGGCATCCGGCAGGGTTTCAGGAATACCGGCTGCCATACTGTGGAGGTAGAACAGCACGCCAAGAACAGCTGCTGCCAGCAGAGCCACCAGCGCGCCCAGCACGATCAACACGATTTTCAGGACCTTATTTTTCTTCATACCAAAATCCGCTGCCCGGGCAGAGTAATTCTCTGCCCGGGCAGTTTTCTCCTTACTTTAGAATCAGACCCACATGCCCAAAAACTTTTTGGGCTGATGCAGGGTCGCCGCGTCCAGTTCCTGATCATGGAACAGTTCATCGCCGTTGCGCACGATGCGGGCAACAGCTTCCCTGCCCAGCAGCTTTTCCAGCTGCTGCACACCCTGCGCCATGCGGGGCGGGCGCTTGTCCGGGGAATGGGTGTCGGTGGAGATGACATGAACCAATCCCCACTGGATGAACTTACACAACTTTTTGCAGAGCTTAGGCTCCAGCAGTGCTCCTGCGTTGATCTGCGCATAGGCACCGGCGGCTACCCAGTCGTACAGCAGGGTGGGATCCTCCAGCACATAGGGGTAGCGCTCGATATGCGCAATCAGCGGCACGATGCCCTGCTGCTGCAGATTGTACAGGGTCTGCCGGATAAAATGCGGCTTGTGGGTGGTGGGGAATTCCAGCAGCAGATAAGCGGTGTCCCCCATGCACAGCGCCCGGGTGTCCAGCTCGCACAGGCCGGGCGAGAAGAACACCTCCGCCCCCAGCTTGAAGTCAAACTGCATGGGCTGTCCTTCCAGCGCGGCGGTCAGCTGTTCAAAGGCAGCCTGCCGCTTTGCCGTAAAGGCTTCCACTGTGGTACGCTCGCTGTTGAAGTGGCTGGTGAACGCGATGTTGCGCACACCGTCCTCGTATTCCCTGTGCAGCAGCTCCAGCGAGACTGCTGTATCCTTTGCGCCGTCATCCATGCCGGGCAGAATGTGACAATGCAGATCGGTCATAGCAGTGCTTCCTTATTATTTACCGGCAGTGGCATCCTGCTTGCCGTAGGCATAGTTGTAGTTGTAGGCATAGCTGTATGCGTAGCTGGAGCCCTTGAGTGCCTTCTTCATGTCGTAGCGGGTCAGCACGCTGCCCAGCACCCGGACACCGGCATCCTGCAGCTTTTTCACTGCGCCGCGCACCGCATCGGCGGGGGCGTAGTCCGAGCGCACAACGAAAACCGCGCCGTCCACATAGCGGCCGATGACGGCTGCATCGGTGACCACGGACACCGGGGGTGCATCAAGGATGACAAAATCGAACTTCTGGCGCAGAGTATCCACCATAGCCTGCATCTGCGGCTGGCTCAGCATCTCGGAGGGGTTCGGCGGCGGAGTGCCGGCGGGCAGGAAGGTCAGGTTCATTTCCTTCAACTCATGCAGTGCCTCGTCCAGCGTGCACTGGTTGGACAGCACGTTGGAAACGCCCTTTACGTTGTGACCGGCCTTCAGGTAGCGGTGCAGCACCGGCTTGCGCAGGTCGCAGTCCACCAGAGCCACCTTTTTGCCGCTTTCGGCCAGCGTCAGCGCCAGATTGACCGCCACGTTACTCTTGGACTCTTCCGGCACGGTACTGGTGATGACCAGCGTGTGCACGTCCATGGAGCCTGCCATAAAGTCCAGATTGGTGCGCAGAGACTTGTAAGCCTCCACATAGCCAAAGGGCATCCCCTTATCGGTGATCAGCTGCAGGGTGCGGTGCTCGCCTTCTTTTTTCTTTTTACCAAACAGATTCCACATCGTCTTACACCTCCGGGATCAGGCCCAGCACGGGCAGGCCGAGCTTCTTCTGAACATCTTCGTCATCCACAACGGTGTCATGCAGCAGATGTGCCAGCACCAGCACGCCGCACACCACCACAGCGCCCAGCAGACCGGCCAGCACAACGTACTTCTTGGTCTGGGGGAACACCTTGTTGGGATCGATGATCACATCGCTCACCGCCTTGCAGGAACCGGCTTCCACCTTTTCCACCAGCACATCGGGCACGATGTCGGCAATGGTCTGTGCGATCTCGCCTGCGCGCTCTGCATCGGTATCGGTGACCGTGATCTGCATGATCTGGGTAGAGTCCACATCGGCAACATCCACCATCTTATACAACTCGGTGTAGGTCATATCCAGATCCAGTTTGTCGATCACCTCGTTCAGCACGGTGTTGCCCTTGATGATGACCGCATAGGTGCTGATCAGGTTCTTAGCAGAATTGAAGTTATCACTGGTAAAGGTGGAGGAGTTATCCTGCCGGGTATTCACGATCATATTGATAGAAGCCTGATACTTGGGTGTAAGCGCAAACACGCACACCAGCAGGCAAATCAGCGCTGCCGCAACAGCTGCTGCCACGATCTGCACGGCATGCGCCCACAGCAGGCGGGCCAGTTCCATCAGATCAATGGTCTCCTCGTCCTCCGTGCTCCGGAGCGACTGTCCCATAGTTGCTTTTTCGTCCATAATAGCGAAACTCACCTTTCTTGTTTTCCGCAGTGCAAGAAATGTACACCGGGTTCCTATAGATACACATTCGTTTTATAATGATAGCACATCTTGTTGTATTTTACAAGTAAAAATGCCATTTTCTGCCGGCAAATATATGGACAAAATATGCCCTGCCCCGTACAAAAAAGGCATCCGCAGCACATGGATGGCTGCGGATGCCTTCGTTTTACGGATTTTTAGCGAATACGCTTAGCGGGAGCCCTTATCGTAGGGGATACCCTCGGCCTTGGGTGCCATGCTGTTCTTGGAGGTGAAGGCCAGAATGACCATGGAGGCCACAAAGGGCATCATATTATAGATGTTGCTGGACCAGTGCAGCTGCGCAAGGAAGGTAGAGTCTGCAATATTGGCAAGGCTCTTGAACACGGCAAAGAACATGGCCGCGCCAAAGATGTGGAAAGGCTTCCACTGGCCAAAGATCATAACTGCCAGTGCCAGAAAGCCTGCACCGGCCACGCCGACTTCAAAGTTCCAGGTCTGCACCGGGGGCACGATATACGCCAGACCGCCGACGGCGCCCAGCGCACCGGAAAGGATGACACCGGCGTAGCGCATCTTGTAAACGTTGATGCCCACCGAGTCCGCAGCCTGCGGATGCTCGCCGCAGGCACGCAGACGCAGGCCGAAGCGGGTCTTATACAGCACGATGTAGCTGACCACCAGCAAGATCAGCCCCAACGGCACGAACACGCTGAGTTCCAGCCCGCCGATGCTGAACAGGAAGGGCTTGTTGGAATAGTTCAGCTTGGCGCTGCCGCTCTCGCTGAAGTACTTGGAGATGACCACGGCAATGGCGGTAGCCAGCAGGTTCAGTGCCGTGCCGCCGATGGTCTGGTCCGCCTTCAGGTTGATGGAGGCAAAGGCCAACAGCAGGCTGTAGATCACGCCCGCCAGCGCTGCCACCAGAATGGAGATCAGCACCACAAGGAAGGGCGACAGGCTTGCAGGCAGCATGGTCAGGGTAAGCACACCGGCCACGCCGCCGATGACCATGATGCCCTCCAGTGCAATGTTGATGATGCCGGAATGTTCGCTGAACATACCGCCCAGTGCCACCAGCATCAGCACGATGCCGTACAGCAGGGTATATTTGATCAGAAGCAGCATATTACTTGCCCTCCTTTTTGGTCTTTTCTGCGGCAGGCGCAGGCTCTGCGTTCACGTTGGTCTTTTCGGCATTCCGGAACAGCAGGCTCTGGATCTTGCCGCGGAACAGCATGGAGAATGCGCACAGGTAGATGATGATGCCGCTGATCAGATCCGAGATCTCAGTGGGGTAAAACTTGGTGGACAGGAAGGAGCCGCCGACCGAGATGTGGGAGATGAACAGCGCAGAGAACACGGTGCCAATGGGGTTGGAGCTTGCCAGCAGTGCCACCGAGATACCGTTGAAGCCCATGCCCGGCAGGCTGGTGGAGTTCAGCGGGTTCCACTGGGACACGTTGGACAGATAGAACAGGCCTGCGCCGAAGCCCGCCAGCGCACCGGCAATGGCCATGGAGAGGATGATGTTCTTCTTCTCGTTGATACCGGCGTAACGGGCGGCGTTCTTGTTCAGGCCAACGGCCTTGAGCTCGTAGCCGAAGGTGGTCTTGTTCAGCACCACCCAGATCAGCACGGCCACCGCTGCCGCCAAGAAGATGGCAATGGTGGTGCTGTTGGTCTGGAACAGCTTGTTCAAGCCAAAGTCCGGGATCAGGGACTGGGCAAAATCGGCATTCTTGCTCAGGTTCAAAGTACGGGTGTTTCGCACGTCGTACATGGGGCCGGTACCGTTCTGGTAGATGAGCTCATTCACCAGATACAGGCCGATCCAGTTGAACATGATGGAGGTAATGACCTCGTTGATGTTGAAGTAGGCTTTGAAAAAGCCGGGGATCGCACCCCACAGGCCGCCCAGCACTGCTGCTACCAGCAGGCAGACGAACCAGGGCAGCTTGAGCATGATGGCGCAGTACAGCGCACCGTAAGCGCCCAGCGTATACTGACCGGCTGCACCGATGTTGAACAGGCCGGTCTTGAAGGCAAAGGCCACGGACAGACCGGTCATGATCAGGGGTGCGGCATTGGCCAGCTCCTTGCCCACGCCGTAGGGGGCATCGTGGAAACCGCCCTTGATGATGCGCACAAAGCCATCGCCCCATGCGTGTGCGGGGTTGATGGCTACCAGCACCAGAAAGCCCACCAGCAAACCAATCAGGATGCACAGCAGTGCAGCCAGCACGCTGGTAACAGAGCTTTGCAGGCTGCTGCTGCGGGAAAGTTTTTTCTTATTCATGTGTTACTGCTCCTCCTTTCCCTGCTTGCGGGCACCTGCCATATACAGACCCAGCTCCTGCACGGTGGTGGTCTTGGGGTCAAACTCGCCCACGATCTCGCCCTCGTACATTACAAGGATGCGGTCAGAAAGGTTCATCACCTCGTCCAGTTCAAGGCTGACCAGCAGCACGGCCTTGCCCTTATCGCGCTCGGCCACGATCTGGCGGTGGATGTACTCAATAGCACCCACATCCAGACCACGGGTGGGCTGCACTGCCACCAGCAGCTTGGGGTCGCGGTCGATCTCGCGGGCAATGATGGCCTTCTGCTGGTTGCCGCCGGACATACTACGCACGGTGGTCAGACTGCCCTGACCGCTGCGCACATCGTACTGCTCGATCAGTCTGTCAGAGTACTCGCGCACCTTATCGGCACGGATAAAGCCGCCCTTCTGGAACTCCGGCTGCCAGTAGCGCTGCAGCACGATGTTGTTTTCCAGACTGAAATCCAGCACCAGACCGTGCTTGTGGCGGTCCTCCGGGATGTGACCCATGCCGTCCTTGGAGCGCTGGCGGATGCTCTCGTTGGTGATATCCTTGCCGTCCAGCGTAAGCTTGCCGCTAGACAGCTTGCTCAGGCCGGTCAGGCCGTAGATGAACTCGGTCTGGCCGTTGCCCTCGATGCCCGCCAGACAGACGATCTCGCCTGCGTGCACCTTGAAGGACACATCCTTCACCACATCCTTCTTGCGCTGGTCATTGTGGATGGTAACATTCTCCACGTCCAGCACGGTCTCGCCGGGGTGCGCGGGCTGCTTTTCCACCTGCAGCTGCACGTCACGGCCCACCATGCGGCGGGAAAGCTCTTCCTTGGTGGTGTCCTTGATATCCACCGTGCCCATATATTTGCCCTTGCGCAGCACGGTGCAGCGGTCGGCCACAGCCATGATCTCGTTCAGCTTATGGGTGATGAACAGGATGGACTTGCCCTCCTTCTTGAACCCGCGCATGATCTCCATCAGTTCGTCGATCTCCTGCGGGGTCAGCACAGCGGTGGGTTCGTCAAAGATCAGGATCTCGTTGTCGCGGTACAGCATCTTCAGGATCTCCACGCGCTGCTGCATACCCACCGAGATATCGCTGATCAGTGCGTCCGGGTCCACCCGCAGGCCGTACTTTTCGCTCAGCGCCATCACCTTTTTGCGTGCCTCGGCCTTCTGCAAAAAGCCCATCTTGTTGGGCTCAACGCCCAGAATGATGTTGTCCAGCACGCTGAAGCATTCCACCAGCTTGAAGTGCTGGTGCACCATGCCGATGCCCAGTGCGTTGGCATCATTGGGGTTGCGGATGGCGACCTCCTTGCCGTTTTTCAGGATCTTGCCCTGTTCCGGCTGATACAGGCCGAACAGCACGCTCATCAGCGTACTTTTGCCCGCACCGTTCTCGCCCAGAAGGGCGTGTACCTCGCCCTTGCGCAGTTGCAGGGTGATATCATCGTTTGCCTTGATACCGGGGAATTCCTTGGTAATGTGGAGCATCTCGATCACATAATCCTCTGCCAATCTGCTCACTCTCCTTTCGTGCCGTAACGACACCTTTTCTATACTACAAACCATTATACCTGATTTTTTGCGGTTTGCACACGGCTTTTTGATTTTTTGTCAAAAAGCACAAGTAAAAGTATTACTTTTGTACGGTCTGCACGATTTCCAATCTGATTCTCCCACACAGGCATACAAAAAGGGCGGGGTGCCCCTGCATGAGCACCCCGCCCCTATTACGGGAGTAATTCCGGGATAGCGATTACTGGATGTAGTTGACCTTGGTGAACTCGCTGACGGTGGGCTTGGTAGCGTCGTCGGAGCTGTTGTCCACAACGAGCTCGCCGGAAGCGATCTTGGTCTTCAGGGTCTCGTACTCGTCCTTGGTGAAGGTCTTGAAGTTCCAGCTGTCATCAGCAGTAGGCAGACCAACGTAGTCGCCGTCCTCCAGACCGAAGTTGCCGTTGGTAGCAGCGATGTTGCTCCACTCGCCAGCCTCGATATCGCCCAAAGCGGTGCTGACAGACTCAGACAGACCCTTCATGGCAGAGGTGATGAACGGGTTGTAAGCGTAGCCGTCCTTTGCCACGCCGTTGACACCGATGTAGTTCTGGTCAACGTCAACGCCCACAACGTAGCCGTTGTTCTTCAGGGCAGCCTCGACAGCGGAGGTGTAGATGCCGCCGCCGCAGGCAAAGACGATCTGAGTGCCGTTGGCATACCAGCCCTCCATACGGGAGGTGATGTTGGCATCGCCGTAGAACTGGCCGCCGTAGAAGTAGTTGATGTCAATGTTGGTGCCCAGCTCCTTTGCTGCAGCGTCAGCGCCCTGCACATAGCCGTAGCCGTAACGGATAACGGCGGGCACAGCCATGCCGCCCAGGAAGCCCAGCTTGGTGTAGCCGTCCTTAACAACGGCGTAGCCTGCCAGATAACCTGCCTGCTCCTCCTTGAAGGTGATGCAGTAGCAGTTTGCGGGGATGCTGTCGGTGCCGATATCGCCCTGAGTCACATCGATAGCGATGAACTTGATGTTGGGGTACTGCTCAGCAGCCCATGCCAGAGAGGCACCGTACAGGTAGCCCACGCAGACGATCACGTCAGCACCCTCGTTGACAGCCAGACGGATCATGGTCTCACGGTCCTCATCGGAAGCATCAGATTCGGGGATATAGTACTGGCAGTTTTTGCCCATGTAGCTGGAAACAGCAGCCCAGCAAGCCTGGTTGAAGCTCTCATCATCAATCGTGCCGGTATCGCAGGTCAGAGCGACCTTGACGATCTTCTCAGCGCCGTCTGCTGCGCCGGAAGCGGCGGCAGAGCTGGCAGCTGCGGAAGAAGCAGTGCTGGTAGAGGAAGCGGAGGAACCGCCGCAGGCGGTCAGAGCAGCGGCAGCGGCAGCAGCACCGGCCACAGCCAGAAAGTTACGACGAGAAATCTTCATAAGAAACTCTCCTTTTATTTTAAAAAATTGCGTCAAAAGAATGAAATGTGCGCTCTGGCACATTTACTGGCTCAAGTATAGCGGGTGGATATGACAGATGCAAGCAATTTCCGATTACAAATTCTTTACAAATCCCTTGTATAATTTATAAAAAAGCAATGCTTATTCACCAATTTATCCCTGCTTGCGCTGTTTTTCAAAGAAGAACACTTACTCCCCTTCCACGGCGCTGTTGCCCGCCACGTTGGAGGGGCCAAAGCCGAAGGGCAGCAGCTCGTCCATGCTGCGCTCGATGAAATCTTCCGGGGTCTTTGCCATAATGACGTTCAGCTCCGGCCCGCCGAACTCGAACAGTGCCTGACGGCACACCCCGCAGGGCGAGGTGATCTGCCGGTTCACTTCGCCCCGGCGGCTGCCCACCACGGCGATATCCGTAAACTCGGTCACGCCCTCCGCCACCGCCTTGAACAGGGCGGTGCGCTCGGCGCAGCTGGTGGGGGTAAAGGCGGCGTTCTCCACGTTGCAGCCGGTAAAGATGCGGCCATCCGCAGCGCGCAGCGCAGCGCCCACCATAAAATCACTGTAAGGCACATAGGCCTTTTCCCGCGCGGCCAGTGCCATGCGGATCAGCTGCTGCTTTTCTTCCATGGTCAATTTTGTCATGCTGTTTCCTCCTTTTATGGGCAAAAACAGCGCGGCTGTGCCTTGGGGCGGCAGCCGCGCTGGAAAATTATGCGATCAGTACTCTGCGCCCAGAGCGACCTTCATCATGTCGGTAAAACTCTTCTGGCGCTCCTCGGCGGTGGTGATGCCGGGGGCCACAAAGCTGTCCGAGATGGTCAGCAGGCAGGCGGCATTCTTGCCCAGCACCTGCGCGTTGGCAAACAGGGCAAAGCTTTCCATCTCCACGC
>OIZS01000265.1_pt1 | contig 24730 bp, 34 predicted proteins | sample 1588641 | NCBI WGS metagenome assembly OIZS01 (sample SAMN03283240) | human gut metagenome | biome: human-associated habitat; material: feces | host: Homo sapiens | place: Peru | collected 2012
GCTCTGCTCTGCTCTGCTCTGCTCTGCTCTGCTCTGCTCTGCTCTGCTCTGCTCTGCTCTTAGGGATTGTATTTGGTAATGTACCATTGTCAATAAGCTGTTTTATCAGCTTGTCAGCCTTTTCATTGTTGATGTAATACTTTTCATCTACATTATCATCAAGATAGTCTTTTAACTTCTTTTTGAGTGGTATAGGCTGCGGAAAATGGTAATTGTACTCACCCAGAAATGAAAACATAAAACATCTTTCACGATTTTGTGCTACACCATAATTTTTAGCATTTAAGTCTTGATAGTAATTTGTGTAACCTAGGCTTTCAAGGAAATCCAGCCACTTTCTAAAGTCAGGCATATTATCTTGACTATGTACTTGTGGCACGTTCTCCATGAATAAAATCTGTGGCAATTCTCCGTTGCTATCTCTGATTTCAGTTAGTATTCTTTCAACTTCCCATAATAGACCTGATCGTGTACCGCTTCCTTTAGACATTCCAGCTTGCTTCCCGGCAACAGACAGGTCCGTACACGGAAAAGAGTAAGTAAGTAAGTAAGTAAGTAAAATGTTCTGTATCTATTATCTTCAAATCATTTCCGTGTGTGGCGCATATATTGACTAAATTATGTGTAGCCTTTATGTTGTTGTAACAATTTCTTCTCCATGCCTCTCCGTTGGAATGGCTACGTATTTGGTTTTCACTAAGTGCAGTCTTTCCGTCAGCAGATATTCCGAGTTTTGTTAACTCCTCGATTATTTTCTCCGAGTCAACTCCATCACTATAATCAACGTTATCGTATGGCATATGAATTGCCTTGTAAGATGCAACCGAATGTATTTCCCATTCACAAATAAGATAATGTTCAAACTTAGCGCCTATTCTTTTTAACGCCATTGCCTGACTTCCGTAGCCGGTCAGCCAGCAAATAACTCTATAAGACGTATAGGCTTTGTAATTTTTATTGGCTCTCTAATCATGTCAAATATTGTCATCTGCTGCATTCCATCACTTCCTCTCTGTATCTCCAACCATATCCACCAGCATGATTTCTCAATCCTTTACACACCGCTCTGATATTCGAGTTTGTTTTCATGTTATTTTCTTTTACTGCTTCCGATATCGAACTGTACTCGGCAACAGCCTCTTTGGTGTTCAAATCAATTTTTAACACCGCTCTGCAAGGTCTACCGGCATGGTACTTTTTTCTGTCTTGCAATCCGGTTTCGTATGCGTGTAATTGATTTTCTGAATTATTGCACCATTCAAGATTTTCAATTCTATTGTCGGTTTTAATGCCATTGATATGGTTCACTTGTGGCTTATTAAAAGGATTTTCTATAAAAGCCATTGCAACCAATCTATGCACTTGCTGTGTTGGTAATGCCTTAATATGAGTGATAACGCAATATCCTTTTTTGCTAACTGATTGCTTTAGCGTTTTTCCACACTTTATAAAATATCCTTTCCCATTCCATATTCTTCTATCTTTGGAACGAACATTGCCAATGCTAGATACCTCATATCCAATGCAGTTAGGTATATCTTTCCACATTTCTTTCATTCTAAATCTACCAAAAGGAAACCTAGGTTTTGTGTCAGGACAACCTTATTCCTTTCTTTGATTTTTAGTTAGTTACTGAGGTTTTCTGCCTGTCTGAAAATATTCATCGTAAGCGTCAACCGTATGGCGTATTTCAGCCATAGCCACATCAATTGTTACATCTTTTTCATTCAAGGCTCTTTCTGTATAATCTTTAATTCTCATCATTAAAGATTGCGCTATTACTATATTTTTATTGTTATTCATGTTTGCATCACCCACTTTCTTCCTACAATGTGTCGCTCCAAACTTAGATTTGCCAACATATTCGTAGCAATCAACACATTTCCATTTGCCACTCTTTTTCGGTGCATCTGAACATCCATAATATCTATGATTTTCGTTCGGATAATCGTTCCAACAATGGCAATCATACCCTTTATTCGTCTGTTCCGCTATGCATCAACTCCATAAACTTCTCATACTGCTTCTGCGATACCTTGTTATGCTCTTTTTCTGGCTTTAATCGGATTATAAGGTGTTTTTCTGCAATGTTGGATAATTCCCTTGCAAGGTTCTTTTTACCTTGCTGTATGCCCTGCATATAGCCCTTAGGTGCCTTTCTATCGCCTATTGAACCGCTGGCACGATTTTCTCCTTGACCGCCTAAACTGACATTTCTAAGCTGATAACCTTTATCGGCGTATAATCGGATATACTTCTTTTCTGCTTCGTCAAGCTGTGAAGTCGGAAGATTCATAAATTCAACTCGCCAACCATAAGGGTTCTTCTCTGCATCGTACAATCCATGCGATCTGATGCTTAAATCTATGTGTTGCTGATAACCAGATAAATGGCTTGCCAATCTACTGATTACATGTACCGCCTGCCCGATGTACGCAAACTTGAATCCGTTTTCATCCTCTCGAAGCAAGAAATATATACCGCTCTTGTCATTCAACTTAGGATTCACTTTGAGAAGTCTGTCTTTGTTATTTTTCTCAATCGCATACACTTGTCTGTAATTCGTAGCCACTTATGCCTCACACTCCTTTAAGTCGCTTGCTATCTGGTCTAAATCAGATACAATCTGTGCGAAGCAATCCGTTGGGTTCTCGCTCACAAGGTCTTTAATCGCCTGTACAACGTCGTCAACGCCTTGATTGTACTGATTCTGCTCTTCAATATTTACCACATTTTTCACTCTCCTTTATCCCTGCCGCCCACCACTTATAAAATTTAATATTTAATATTGAAATGTCCGTGTTCATTTACCCAATCAATAGCTTCCGCGTAGGTAATGCCGTTGTTTTTCAGAACGTACAGAAGGTTATGGAATTTAGGATGCGTTTGCTTTAAGCGTTCAAATCTGCTTTCCTTTTCTAAGTGACATCCGAATCCACACAGAACACATCCGGTTCTATCGCATCCGGTAGTATGTAAAATCGGTCTACCTAGTTCAAATTCTTCCATATCCATAAAATCTGAAAGATTAGTCTGCCCGGTCTCTTCATCATCTGTAACCACATCACCATAAACAGAACATATCGGCAAATTATTTTCTTTGATGTAAAGCAATACATCTTGTTCCGTCCAAAAGCTCATAGGGTTGCTGTGTGGTCTTTTTACATTGAAAGCATTACACCCATCCTGTAACCATTTCTGTGTACGCATAGTGCTTTCGCTTGCCATAACAGCTAAAATAGGTTTTCTTTTCGTTTGCTTTTCATAAGCAAATGCAGGTTTATGTTTCATTTCCATACAGCACATATCGCTTATATCAAATGGTGCATCAAGAAAGAATTTATATTTTTCTTGATTAAACTGACTATAATTTCCTTTTCTGTCTTTCAATTCTCCATTTAATCTGCGTAACCTATATTCTGAACCGCTAGGGATAACTCCCATCTGCAAACTCTTGTACTTTTCGTTCTGCTTGTCTATTCTCCTGTCTATTCCTAGCAGATCTGCCATGTAGCAAGCATACGGGACTGTCTGTCTGTCTGTCTGTCTGTCTGTCTGTCTGTCTGTCTGTTAAGATTGTGTTATTACATTTTTGGCTGTCAAGGTATTTAACGTATTTTCTTGCACCACTAACGCAATTTGAAACTTCTTTGCTTATCATTGGGAAACCATACTTTTCGCAAACTTCCGCAAATGAAATTTTTGGTTTCAAAACAATCAAATTTTGAAATGTCTGCGCAAATTTCTTTAATTCCGGATATTGCGTTGGAACATCGACAAACACCAACGGAATATCTTTATATTTGCAAACGTTTCGCACAATGTCTACCAATACTGTGCTGTCTTTCCCACCACTGAAACTGACGTAAACGCCTTCTTCTCCAAACCGATCGACCCATTCGGTTATCCTTCGTGCTGTCATTTTAATTTTTGCAGAAAGAGGAAGTGATTGCATCTGATACAAGTCTGTCATTGTATGTTTATTACCCATATCATCAACTCCTACTTAAATGGTAAATCGTTGCCTGTCAATCCTGTCGGAATATCCATGAATCCGGCATCGGAAGGCATCGGCTTCGGTGCATCCTGTGTATTACCGCCCTGCCTACTTTCGCAAAATTCGTGTTCCTCGACAACAACCTCTGTTGTATAAACCTTGTTGCCATCTTTATTTGTGTAGCTGCCTGTCTGAATACGACCTGTAATCGCAATCTTTGTACCCTGCTTCAAATACTTTTCAGCAAATTCTCCGTTCTTTCCAAATGCAACACAGTTTATAAAGTCTGCCGTCTGCTCATTTCCAGAATTGTCTCTTCTCTGAAATCTACGATCAACTGCAAGTGTATATCTTGCGATTGCCAACGGTTCTGATGCCTGTTTGTATCTGATTTCCGGGTCACGGGTCAATCGACCCATCAAAATTACTTTGTTCATGTTTAATACCTCCATCTCTAATACGTTAAATCATCATATTCATTGCCTTTAACGATGAAATCCTCTGCATACGTCATTTCGTATGAAATTCCTGCCTCTTTACATTTGAACTCGAAACACGCTGCACTTGCAATCCACCGGCACACATATCGCTTTCCGTTTTTGTCCTCGCAAATATCGTGTTCATAGATAAGCTCTCCATCTGCGTCTCTGCATCCGGTACATCGGCAAATCGTGTCCTTGTCAATGATGTGTGCCATATCCATGAGAAGCTCTCTCGCAGATCGCATAAAACAGGCTCCTTCAAACTTCTCGATAATGAACACAAAGTTGTCGTTCCAATCTTGAATTACAAGGCTTCCTTCAACCCAATCATGTGTTGAATCATCAATAGCCTTGCACAGCATAGCATCTCTCTTCATTCCCATTTCGTACGTCACATCCTCCCAACAATCTCGGCAATAATCGTTATCGCCATCATGAATAAACTTTTCTGCATCGGTTGTTGTCTCACCGCATCTGTCACACTCAAACACGTAATAGTCGTTTTTTCTACCGCAGTTAATGTAACCTTGCGGACAACCAACGCAATCATTTTCTTTCCATCTGCTCATCATCCCACCGCCTTGCCCTTAATAATCTTGCCCGGCTTAATGCGTGTAAGAAGTCCAAGTTCCAATCCGTTATGTGGACGCCATAAATGCAAGCAATTATCAACCATGTTTACGTACTCACTCTTCTTTGGCATGATCTGATATGCTTCCTCTTCATCATCGAAAAACGCATCTTTAAACTCGCACATTGCATCCCAATCAGGCAAGCGACCGTTGTACGGACAGAAGCTTACGTGTTCATAGCCTCTTTCATTGTTAGAGAAAACAACGCTGCCCTTATACTTCCCAACCACGATTTCTGCACTGTACGTGTTGATGTCGATTTTCTTCACGAAAGAAAGCGTTTTCTTAATCTCTTCAATATCCTTCATGCTGTCACTCCTTCTTATTCTCTGTATCCGTCATATATTTCAATAATTTCCTTGCATTCAACAATTTCAAAATCTCTATCCCAAGAGGAACAACCGCTTTCAGCCTGTTTTGCTGTTCTGTACGTTTTAATTGCCGTATCTTTCAATTCATCAACTTTGACAAAATGAAATTCTCTTGATAAACCGCACCATATTTCAGTACGATTTCGTCTCATAACGACATATCTTGTCCTTTCTATTCTCAAAACGGACATTCATCTCCTTTCCTTAAAATCCATTCCTTGCCTGCCCCTGCAACGTCCACATTTGCATTTGGAACAGTTTTTTTCATCTTCTCGATGAATAAATCCTTATCTGCATTATTCTTCGATAAATGGCACATGATAACATTTTGTAAGTCTTTTGAGTTGTTTGCTTTCACAAAATCGCAAGCCGTGTCAATGCTCATATGCCCCCGGTATACGTGATTTACCTTTGCGGAATCTTCATTGTCAATTAAATCCTTGTCATAGTTCACACCTAAAAGAATGTGATTTATGCCTTTGAATCGCCATTTTATCAATTCTGTGTCGGTCGCATAAATCATTCTTCCCATCTCTGGGTGAGTTATCAAAAATCCATAGCAAGGGCATTCACTACCATCTGCATTTGTGTGTGTCCAGCTATTGTCTGTTGTTGTCAATGGGAAATCTTTAACCTCAAATTCTCCGTATATTTTTGTGTGAAAATGCGGTTCAAATTTTTCGTATGGTGCAAATACAGGTATTCCCATTGAATTAAAATCGTTTAATGACTTGCTATGGTCTAGAGGTGGGTGTGACTTATAATCACACCCTTTACCCCCCTTATGTCCCAATTCAAACCTTTCTTAATCTCCTTAATCGGTATTCCACAATCAAGAATAAGTGTTTCTCCGTTGTTTGAAGTTAAGGTGTAGCAATTTCCTTTACTTCCTGTGGCAATACATTTAAGTTTCATATCACTTACCCCCTGTAATCAAGAAAGCACCAATGCTAATTGCTAATAAAAACAAACACATACCTACGCACATTAAAATTTTCTCTTTTACTGAAAATTCCCATCCAAGTACAAGAACAAGAAAAATTGTGATAGACCAAACCAAAAGCAGCCATCCTATTATCATTGTCATACTTCTACCTCATCATCTTTCGGGAACTGAAAAATAGCATTGTTAATAAAATCTACTTTTGACGGCTGATTTTCTGCTCGCACAATAACACCGCATTTCTTTAATCTTTCAAATTCCTTTTCCATATCTTCTGAAACATCAACATTCTGCATTACGATAGGCATACTGGTATATGCTTCTCTAAGCATTTCCATAGCCTTAATTGCCTTTGCTTTGGATGAATATTCAGCTGCAGCGTCAATCTCCGTGCCCCCATATAATTGTATTTCTACGCAAGTATTACCTTTTATACTGTTTTTATGTAGAAAAACCAAACTGTTATCGTACGGAAAATCCATTGTTCCGTTCTGCGAAATTACTCTCATCCGTAAAACTCCTTTCTGACATCAACTACCTTACACTTTAATTTGTAACCCCAATCATCAATCGGTTGTCTTTTGCTCGGACAACAGATAAACTCTCTGCAAATCCTAGGTCTTACTGAATAAATCTCGCATTTTTCTTTTGACTTATCATCATTAAGAAACGGACAGGTCATATCCATTGTTGGTGTAGCGGTCGGATAATTATGCCTGTGTTCTTTAATATGATGTTTCTTGATGTACTTGCGGATTGTTGCAATCTCTTCTTCCGTCATGGGAAGTATGTTGCTACAACAACTACCGCATTGAGTACATTCACCGCAACGTGTCAAGTCGTAAACGCCATTATTCATGTCATCCATCATTTTCTCTATACTTGATGCTTGCATTTACTCCCCCTTCATAAACTCTGGTTCTGCCGATTCTTCGCTCACGATTTCCGAATCAACAACATCCTCGTCAAAGTCAACGGAATTGGCGTTCTGTTCAATATCATAAGCAACATCCTGTTCTACCATTTCTTCGTGGCTAATTTCCTCGTAATCATCGTATCGTCCAAAACCGCTATATGTATTGTTGATTGACTTAAGCAGTCTGTTCTTGACAGTTTTTTTTGCCATCTGATCTGTAAACTTCTGATGAACTCCGTTTCCGTTATCCTTATATCCGAATCCCTGTTTCCAAGCTGTCTTGATCTGCAAGATGGTCATAATCTCCACTTTCGATGTCCCGTCCTTCATAAATGCAATCGCGTACGCACCCTTGATCTTGTCGTTATCAATGTTGCCGATTTCCTGTATATGCTCCGTGATTGTTTTCTTTCCGTTCACAATCGTGTAATTGAATGTATCTCCTTCATAAATAACCTCTGCTTCGATATCCAAAAGACCGTATCTTCTAGCAACGCAAGTCGCGCCATAGACGGATGGTTGACAACTTAACTTCCCTGCGTATGCAACCGGATAGCACTGTTTCTTTCTCATTGACAATCCGTCTGTTACCATGTTGATAAGTGCGTTCTCGATGCTTGCTCTCGAACAGCTCTTCAAGACAGGCTTCTTATTCATATCTACTGTATCCTGCAAAATCAACATCGCCGACATAAGTTCATTTGTGTAGTTGTAATTCTCCGGGAATGTCAGACCGAACTTCTCTTTTTGTTTGATTTCAATAACCATTCCCTCTGTGAAGTCTTTGGCAATAAGTTCCTTGCTCTGTGTCTCTTTTTCCTTTGCAATCTGCGTATTCTCTGCCATATTACTTTCCCTCCTAATCTTCTTTTACTTCCATTACTTCAACTTTTTGCGGTGCATATCCCTTCCAAAAATAATTTTTAACATTTTCAAAATTTTTGAGTGGCTCGACTATTGGAAACACCGCACCTGTACTATCAATAAAATATCCGTCTTTAATCTCGTATATATGCCCGGTCATCATTGACGGAAAATAACCTTTTACAACAAAAATCTTTCCGTTGTAATACTCCTGATTCGGCTCCTGTTCTACAATCTCAATCATTTCGTCATTACACCAATATCCATGATTCTTCACGCAATGACCGAAGCAATTATGGAATTTAGGTGATTCTTCGTCGAACTCAACCGCATAGCAAAGGTCATCCTGATTGCTCTTTTCGATGTACTCAATAGTTCCTGTTCTTCCACAAAAATTCCGTCCAAGCTCCATAGGATTCACAAGCTTCACTCTGTCTCCAACCTTAAATTTACTCATACTCTCATTCCTCCATATCCTTAATAATCAGTTCCTTGTCGTCAGTTCTACGAATAACAATCAACTGTGTGTCAATCTCCGGTATTCTCCATGCATCCAGGGATTCTGTATCGTCAATAATGATTGGCATTTCCACGTCATTCTTACGCTGGAATGCACGACAAATATCAATCTCTGTAAGCAACTTTGCGCCGTGGTTCATATTACGGTTATACGGCTCTCCTTTATATATGAACTCGCAGCACTCTTCTGTATCTCCGTTGATAAGCGGTCTAAATAACCGCACTTGGCAAAACTCCAAATACTGATTGACACTTTCTGAAAGAATCTCATTTTTCTTTCTGTCAAGCTTCTTCAACAAATCAAGTATTGATTCCTGATCGGCGATCTTCTGTTGCGTGTCTCTCTGTTGTTCACGGAGCTTTGCTATCTGTTGATCTACGTAATCATTGACCAATGCTTCACCGATTTTCTTTGTTACATCCAACAGATCATGTTGCAGTTTTTTAAGCTCTTCCTTCAAAGAATCAACAAGATTTGAGCCAATCGCTTCCTTATTATAAAGAGATTCTTTTTCGTCCAATTCCGACTTAACTTTCTTGTATTCGGAAGTGTTAGTGATATCAACGCAAACCGGCATACCGTCAATTCTGTTATTCAGAGAATCATATTCTGCCTGTAATTCAGATACCTTCTTGCCCTGTTCCTGTATCTGCTTCTCTGTCTGTTCAATCTCTGCCTTGCAACGGTCGATTTCGGACTTCTCATAATTGCCACTTGCGACGATATTATCAAGTCTCTGTTTCTTTGTTTCTTCGTAACGCTCCTTGATTTCGTCTGCATTCTCCAACTCTCTATGGCAAGTAGGACAGATCGTGTCATTCTCTCCGATATTCTCTGCATTGGTTCTCTTCCACTCTTCTGCATATTGCTCACGAAGGGAAACATGGCGTTTAAACTCTGCTTCAAGGCTCTCTTTCTTGCGTAACAAATCATTCTGAATGTTCTTCTGTGCAATCAGTTCCTTATTTGCATCAAACAACTTCTGTGTAAGCTCCGATCTTGTCTTATCAAGTTTCTCATTCGCCTTATTCTGCAAGCCGGACAGTTCAAATTTAAGCTTCAAGATTTCCTGTCCTAAAGCATCATGCTCCGCCGATGCATCTTTGATTTTGGCGTTTACATCTTCAATCTTGGATTCTATGTCTGACTTCATCGACTTCAACTGCGGCACATCAATGTCCGTCTTTTGTTTCATCAGTTCGTCGATACGTGGTGCATATTCATCTGCAATCTGTCTAAGCCCTTTAGATGATGATTTTCCACGTGAACCATTCAGAGTGCGATTGCAACGCTCTTTCAGTTCTTTAATCGTCCCATCTTCAAGCATCGGAACGATAGGCGCGAACTGTTCATCTTCCTGTGCGATATCTAATGTCGTTTTATCTCCGAAGGTCTTTTCCAGCACAGTTCTCTGATCTGCTGGCGACTTTTTCAATAGCGATTGAGCATTTAAGCAATACTGCAATCTATCGGCGTCAAGGAGCCCATCTTCAAGGAAATCTGCGTAGTCCTTAACCTTTTTCGGAACGTCATTGACGTATGAATCCGTGATATTTCCAATAAAATCTCCATTCTTGTTGATACTCTCCCGGAACACCTTTTTCAGTTCCTTCTCTGTTCCGTTTATGTCAAACGTAACTGCGCACGTTGTCTCGATTCCCGAATAATCATTTCCGGATTCATCGTGCGGTCGGATTCCTGTGATCTCCTTGCCGTTATCATCCCGGCAATTAAGCACATACTGAACTGCACGCTTGATGGTTGTCTTGCCTGATTCGTTCACGCCGCAAATCTCTGTTCTGTCGGAAATATCTGCATCAACAGTATTCGCTCCGAAGAATTTACCGAAATTCTGCAAGAAAATATGCTTAATTCTTATCTTTTTCATGCTTGATCTCCTTTCTCACAATTTCATCCATTCTCTCGAATAGCAAATCATAAGCAATTTTGTTGATTCTGTCGAAAATCCCATTATCTATACGACCTTTTGCAAGAAGAATCGCCCCGATCATGTGACTTGTCATATTTGAATCAAAGCCCTCTCTGATTGCGCCCTCATAAATTCCAAACATTAGAGAATCCTTAAACTCTTTTACCAAACTCTCAACCGATGCACCATTTGTGTTCGCCTCATAGCGATCCAATTCTTCCTCAAAAGAACGATCTTTTTTCTTTCTTTCTGTTTTTAGCTTGTTTAAGTCAAACATATTCTTTACTTCTCCCATTTATTCTATTTCTCCCTTCCATTTTTCTATAAATTCTTAATGCTTTGCTGATCTTGTCATAGTTCCAATATCCGTATACCGTAAGCACCATGCCGATGATTAAGATAATCTTCGGGATTGTCTGAAAATCATCCGTAATCGAATATGCGCCTGTGATCGTCATAATGCTTCCGGCTACAACATATGGATTTAATTTGCTCATTTTCTCGCTCTCCGAATATAGTTATCAACGGTTACTCTTCTTCCTGTGTCCTTGTGAACCAAGAACAAATGGAACTCCGTTTCTCTTCGAACCATCCATTCATCTACGTTATAGCCTTGTGAATGGACGATTTCTTTCTGTGTTCTTGTAAGTTTTTTTGGTTGCTTCAATACTCGCTCACCTCCACAAATTCACCATTCTTCAACTTGTAAAAAGTATCTTCTTTGATTCGATCACCGTCTACATATTCTGTCTTCACACACTTTGGAGCCCAAATGATATATCCCTTTTCGTTCTTTTTGCATGTTTTTACCCATTCAGCAAGAGTTATCCAACTTCCAATTTTTGCTTTAGCGACAGAATCATATCCTGCAGCCATAACTACGGCATTCTTTCCCTCTGATACGATCTGTGCGGAATAGCCGGAACTACCGATCTGTGCGTAATCGCCGGAACTACCGATCTGTGCGGAATCGCCGGAACTACCGATCTGTGCGTAATCGCCGGAACTACCGATCTGTGCGTAATCTGCTTCGTCTTTGTTCGGCAAATCTGTATCACATGAATACTTAGTTTTTTCAACAGTAAAATCAACGCAAGCCTTCACAAAACCTTTCAACCCAAGTTTTGCGCCAATGTGTAGTTTTGTAGTCGCCAACTTATCATCTTTTTCATAAACATTTCCTTTTGCTTCTACCTCTGCAAATTCAGATATTTCTCCTTCTTCATTTACCATAGGATAATAATTCAGAACATCCCAAGGATTTTTGCAAAAATGCATAACGCCTGCATTACAAATTCCTGTTCCGTTTTCTTCGTAATCGGTATTTTCCTTGTATTGCTTACCTTTGCAGGTCATATCCTTGTTAAAACCCTTGTAACCCTTAATCGTTTCTCCCATTTTCAATCTCCCTTCCTAAAAATTTGTTCACAAAGTACAGCTGCCCTTTGCCTGTAATTTTAGTTGTGCGTGTAATTCTCACGCTTCCATCCGGGTTCTGCACGTTGCTTTCTTTCACTTCGAACAATCCTTGTTCGACATATCTCTGCATCGGCATGTTGCGTGATGAACCACTCTTACACAGATATCCGTTGTTTCTCAACCATTCAAACAACCGCTTCTGCCCGATCTGATATCCATTCTGACAAATCAGCTTTGCCAAATCTCCGATAAGAATAGATGTCCGGCTTGTAGCCACCGCATCTGCAAATATCGCTTTCGGTTTCATTTCTTTGTTTCGTTCGACAAGCATCACATTTTCGGCTTTCAAACTGTCGATTGTTCGGTTCGCAATCTTCAACGCCCTAGCCATTACCTGCTCCGGCGTATTCCATGCCTTTTCCAAGTCAATCAAATACTGTCGAACCTGTTTGCCCTCCGGCGTTCTTTGTATCATGCAAATTTGCTTCGCCATATCAACCGAAATATCGTAGTCGGTAATTCCTCTCTTTACGTCTCTGTTTCCCTCTTTTTGAACCCGCTCAATTTTGAGCGAATTGAAATCTACATTTTCCGTAAAGCCGTATTCACACATTCTCGGAAACCAATCTTTGAATGCAGTTTTAATATTTAGCTGTTCGTGAAGCTCTCTTGCCGATACTGTCTGCGTGTCTAAATCAACTTTCAGTATTTCGTTCATAGATCTCCTTCCTTGTAACTTTTTAAGTTACTCTTTAGCAAAAAAAATATCCATCGGATTTGAAATGTTCAGCCTGTCTATCATGATCTGAATTTCGTCGCTTCCGAAAACGCCCTTCTGCATTCTGCTATAAAATGTCTTTGGAGTTATCCCAATCATATTCGCAACATCTGCCTGCGTCTTTCCGTTTTCTGCTATGATTCCTCTAAGTTTTTTTGCGTTTACCATGTCTTATTGTCTCCTTCCTAACCTTCGTGGTAACTTCTTAGGTTACTATCATTATACAACATCTTTGTAACTTGTCAAGTTATTTTTTTCTTGACTTGTAACTTTTTTGTGCTATAATTAAATTACAAACAAAGGAAGGAGGATATACAAATGACAATAGGAGAAAGAATAAAAATGGCAAGGGAGAAAAACGGAATAGCGCAAACCGATCTCGCAATAAAGATCGGAGTAAGCAAACAGACATTATTCAAATATGAAAATGGAATTGTAACGAATATCCCAAGCGATAAGATTGAAGAGATTGCAAAAATCACTCATGTTTCTCCTGCTTACATCATGGGATGGGAAGATAATCTTAATAATGCAGATACAGATATTATAGCCGACATTTATTCTGATATGAATATGTTGGAAAGCGTAAAAAAACTTATATCTTTATCTAAAGAGCATAGACAAACAATTTATGACAATATAGATTATCTTTACGAGAAAGAGGGGCACTAGATGCCCCATTTCTTTTTGAACGATTGAATCATTGAATATAAAAATTTCAGAAAAACTTCGTTTTCGCATTTCGATATTTCATCAATAATTTTTTCTTTATAGCTACTCCCCATTAAAGATACCTCCTTTTCAGGTAATTATAACACTACTTTTATCGCCAAAACAGTCTGTTTTTATCGTCAAACTTATAATATAATCGCCCATTATCGACAATCGGTAAAATTCGTGCTATAATGTCAAAAAATAAACGCATGGAGGGATTTTATATGGCATACAAGATTTGCCCAAATTGCAGAACGGCAAACAAACAAAATGCAAAGAATTGTATAAATTGCGGATATTATATAAAGGGAACTCCAGCACAATATCAGCAAATTAGCAATAACGCCAACCAAAAACCAAAAAATAAAATGGGCTGTCTTTCTTTTATATTAGCAATTTTTATTTTTATATCAATTATTGGTGCTATATCAACCGCATCAAAGAAAAGGCAGCAAGAAGTTAGAAACGAAAAAACAGAAACGCAAACAACAGAATATGCAGAAACAGAGGAAGCAACAACGGAAGAATCGAATGATTATATAGTCCCTGTTGCAAATGATTTTAGCAATATGAGAATTGGGGATGTTGCCGTTGATGATGATTTATACGTTTCACTTGCTTACGCAAAGCGAAGCAATTCTTACGATGATTCTTTGGGCAATTCGGAAAGTATTGATTCAGACCACGAAATAATATATTTTTACGTAGAAGAATACAATAATTCAGAAGTTGTAAAAGGAATATCAGCGTATAATTTTGACTGTTATGTGGATTCATCTAAGGTGTCTAGCTATGATTCATATATGTTAGCGGAGCAAGACGGAATAAAGGATAAAAATTATTATGTTTTAGATTATATTAGTTCCGGCGTTGCTCTTGTAAATTACGTTGTTCCTAAGGATTGGAACGAAATAAAATTATATTATGGAGATTATTGTTGGTCTTTGTCTCAAAGCGATGTTTCAAGCGATCCATACAAACAAGGAAAACTTACAACAATAGGATATGAATATACAAGATATAGTCAGTCTGGCGATAGTATCTTTTCTGGTAATTATGACGTTGTGTATGACGGATATGATTTTTACGATGGATATGGTGGGAAATATATTTTGTTTGAATTTACAATAGACAATAGCAAATCGGAAGATATAATTGACTATTCTTCTATTTACGGAATGAGATTGTACCACAATAATATCTTGGTTGAAGATACTATATATCCTATTAGTGAAACACTAAACGACTATTCTGATATATCGTCAATAGGCAAAATCCAACCAGGAATGACCGCAAAAGTATACGTTGCATTTAAGTTCGGTGGAGATTCTGGAGATTATTCATTGACTTATGATGTTGGATTTGTTGATAATGACGTTTTAGGATATGTAAATATAAAAATAGAATAAAAAACAAAGGCAGAGAAATTAAAATCTCTGCCTTTTCTCTTTAGTTCCATTCTTTGATCGCTAATTCAATAAATCGAATCAAGTAGTCCATCAATTTTTCGTTTGTGATCTGTGCGATCATATCACACAGCTTCTGTCTCTTCTCTTTCACGGTACGACCCCCTAACACAATTATTCGCAAATCCATATGTCTATTATAGAACATATGTTCTTTAGTGTCAATATATACGGGGAGAATGTGATAAATATAGGGCGATAGCACTTGACTACCGCCCAAGCCAGAATTTTGTTGGGGATTCTGGGGCGTTCCTTTCGGAACATCTTTATAATAGCACTAATTCTTGCATATATCTACAGTAATCGTCCGACAAAGTTCGACATTATTCCGACTTGATTCTTACGGATTCAATTCTCTTCGCAAGTCCGACAGTTCCTTGCAGATTGCCGAATCCTTCCGCCCATCCGATTGTCTGAATGTGGCATTGAATAACCGCACCGTGGATTTCAATGGCTTCAAGTCGTCTTGCTTCGCCTGTCGTTCCTATGATCGTGTCTTTTGTGATGATGCCGTAATCTCTCCAACCAATTCCTTGAATGTGAGCCTTGACCGAAATCTGTCTGCCGGCAGGATCAATTTGGATTGCTTCAAGTCTCTTTTCCTGCTGCGTTACTCCGGCTTCTTCGCCCTCGTTCTTCCAATCGCTCCATCCATATGTCTGTTGATGCACTCTGTACTTCATTGTTCCTTTTACCTCCTCGATATCATAATTAGGTCTGCCATATCCATAAATGCTGTTCGAATTGATGTCGTAAGACTTCTTGCATACGCCACCGCCGTTCGCAACAACACCGCTTGCACCGGACGTATTTCCTTCGATTGTGTAAACCTTGTATCTGTCAACTGCATAGACAAGTCCTGTGTGCTTCACGTTTGATGCAGTTCCGAAGAAAACCTGATCTCCGACTTGCGGATTCGAAGTAAAGAATCTTCCGATCTGCTTGAAATAGTCAGCAGAATATCCACATCCGGCTCCAAGCGACTTATCCGGTTGATTCAACAGTTTCTTTGCATTGTCAACGCCAAATGCTTGAATAAAACACCAATCAACAAACACGTCACACCATGCGTATCCGTTCTTCCTGCCATTATAGAAGTTCGGATATTTTGTGTCGATATCGTTTGCGTATTTGGTGTAGTTGTTCGTTCCGGCGTTTGCGGTCTTGTCGTACAACTGTGCGTTTGTTGCCTTTTCAAGATAGCCAACCTCATTCATTGCCACCGCAATTACTTTGCTTGCATATAATTCCATATGCACACCTCCTAAAAAATAAACATCAAAACAAGGCCCACATGTTTCATTGGGTCCAAAAAATATATAAAGCCATTATCGGCGATATATCGTTATGCTACTCTTCTATGTTCGATTCTTGCCGTGTCGTCGTCAACGGTGCAATACCGCATTGTTACATCCAAACTTTGATGTCCGAGAATCTTCTGTAAACATTGAACCGACATACCCTTATTAAGCGCGTTTGTTGCAAATGTTCTACGGAACCTGTGTGGATGCGCATTATCAACTTCAACTTTCTTAGCAATAGATTTAATCAGTTTTTCTATGCTTTGTTTGCTCCACCTCTTACCGGATTTATTTGCAAAAAGCGGAGAATCAGCATTGATCTCTCGATCAGATATATACTCCTGTAGATAATGCATCGCGGTTCGAGATATATAAACCTTACGTTCCTTATTCCCTTTACCATTTACGATTGCTTCCTCACGCAAGAAATTTACATGTGAAATATCAAGGTTCACTATCTCACTCACGCGGCACCCGGTTGTAAGCATAAATTCAATCAATGCCCGATCTCTCTTACGGTTTCTTGTTTCCATCGTTGCACACCGCATCTTCTCGATATCATCATCTGAGAACGGAAGTTTGACTTCCACTTCCGATTTTATCTTTGCAATTCTAATCATTGGACTTTTAATTATGATCTCTTCCTTTGCAAGCCACGAAAAGAACGAAGAAAGATTTCTACGCCGATTATCGACCGTAGAATTTTTAACTCCTGTCCTCTGATAGTCCAACAAATGATACCGGATGTCGTTTGTATTTATATCCGGTATCTCCTTGTTGATGTCTCTAAGCATTAAGTCAATAGACAGAGCGTATTGCTCGATTGTTTCCTCTGATTTCCCTTCCAATCTCATAGATGCTATAAACCGCTTTTTCAATCGGTCGTTCACATTATCACAGAATCCAACTTCGTTAGATTTTCTCTGCACATTGTAATTGACAAGCACTTTGCATAAAGCATTTCCAAGCATAAACATCTGCTCTTTGCTCAACAACGGCTGCATAGCTTCCATAATCTCATTTCTCATCATTTCTTCCATCGTAAAATCCTCCTAAAAAGTTTTTTAGGAATGATTATACCACAGCTGTCAAGTCCCGATCGAAATAAACTAAACTCGAATAAAGTAACCAACGCTATAACAGCCAGTGGCACTGTATCCGCATCTGCATATTCAGGTCAATGCAACTATTATATATTTGGTAAATTTTGTTACATATTAGGTGAATTTACGTACACGGCGAATTACACACCACAAGACACACAACCTATTTTTCGTGGGTTGCCAATTCCAGTGCAATATTGTCATATTACAGCTATTCAGTTTTTAGGTAAGGCTGATGCAAGATTACACACAGGATCGATCCCATTTAGAATGCGAATTGATGAAGAGGGGACAATACGAAATTGGTATAGTGGTATATCGACTGTTGCTAACAATCCTGCGGTCTTTTCATCGGTTTATCCAATTAAATAACTTATTGCAGACCTTCTTTCAGACAATCAATTTCATATTGCTGATCTTGACACAACTTAATTAAATAGGGGATTAATTTAGTATAATCGATGCTTTTGATTGGTTGATCAATTCCTTTATCAAGAATAAAGTTATCTTCGTTATAACCGTCAGGAATAACTACACAATATGGAATAATATCTTCAACATCTTCAGCAATAAGACCATATTGGTTAGTTTCTCCGCCAAATTGCTGTTTATAATCAAATTGTACTGGTGACAATTCTAAAATTTTTTTAGCTTCGTTTGAAGACATAGGGGTAATATGATATTTCGTTAATTTCGATGATACTTTGTTGAATCCGGCAGCATAAAGCTGTCTATATCCGCTATGATCTGGCGATACACAAGATATATTATCTGTAGCAGAAGCGAGATATAAATTGCCTACATCTGATTCTACTTGACTATGATAACCAGAGTATTCCCCAATCCAACACGCCACAGCATCTTGATCTTGGCGACGCATGATTGACAGTTTAGTGTTAGAACCATTTGCGCCATATATACACAATGATCCTGCAACATTATGATCACCAATATAAACATCATCACCAACTGGATACCATGTATAGTTTTTAAACGCTTCCTGTTTGTTTGCCATATTCGAGTTTAGCGTAGATAATGCGCCTGTGACAGTGCCATCTCCAAGCGTTGATATATCTGTTGTTCCCATCTTAGACAATAACCATCTTACATTTTTGAATATGGTGGAAACCTTGCTAAAAATTGAAGCATGTGTTTCTCCGCTTGTAAACAGTGCCGGTGCCGTAGAATCGCCTGTCAAGGAATCGTTAGATGTGAATGTGATAGTATTATCTTGGCTATCTCCATCTGTAGGTAACGCTCCTATGCTTGCACATGTAATATTTACATTTCCTTTACCAAAAACCTTTTCTTTTTCTCCCTTTACACCTGTTACCGGGCTTCCGGCTAAGACATCCCACTTGCCTGCCTCTGTCTTGTAAACATTGCTTCCTGCCGGCTCTGTGATTCCCAAACCTTCAACAAAATCAGACGTTGTAACAAACTCATCGGATATATTGTACATATCGCCGGCAGATGCAGAACTAACCGCCGGAAGATTTGCAAATGTGACAGTTCCCATCGGTCGCAACGCTCCGCTGAATGATTCGGAGATTGCTTTTGCCTGTTCATAATACTTCTTTGCATTTGCTTCTGACGTGGCGGCGTTAGATGCACTTGTGGATGCCGCTGATGCTTTGGATGTGGCTGTGGATGCTCCGCTTGCGGCGTTTGTTTCCGAAGTTTTTGCATTTTTTGCACTTGTAGCAGATGCGGTCTCGCTTGCTTTTGCGTTAGATGCACTTGTTGATGCCGCCGTTGCGGATGTACTCGCTGAATTAGCGAATGCTTTAGCCTCTGTGGCTCTATTAACAGCGTCAGATGCACTTGAACTAGCCGTAGATGCAGACGATGCTGCTGACGATGCCGCCGACGTTGCATATTTTGCGTTGTTGGCTGCCGTTGTTGCAGATGCACTCGCTGATTCCGCACTTTCAGAAGCACTTGTTGCTGATGTCGAAGCAGACGAAGCACTACCACTTGCAGATGTCGCACTTTTAGACGCTTCACTCGCTTTAGTTGATGCCGTAGATGCACTTGTGGCGGCAGATGATGCACTCTTGCTTGCGTTGCTCTCCGACGTTGCAGATTTGGTTGCAGATGCACTTGCAGATGATGCACTTACCGATGCTTCACTTGCCTTAGTGCTTGCCGTACTCGCTGAATTAGCAGATGCCGTCGCACTCTTTTTTGCCTGTTCGCTGTAATACTTTGAGTTATCCGTATCTTCTCCATCACGAACGCCTGCACCGCCGATAGCGTATGATTGCGACAGTTTCGCATTGTCATACGCAGAATTGCTACTTGTCGTCGCCGAATTCGCCATGTTTGTTGCTTTAGCCACTTCGGTTTTGATTTCTGCTAAGTAGTCAGTCTTTAGGTGCCTATCTTCGATTGAACCATCTGCAATGTGTGCTTTAATATGACCGTTAGGAAGCGCATTAAAAATTATTGTATCCGAATCATCAAACTCGTATTGAGTGATGAGTGCAGACATATCAACATATTGTTTATTCCCGTCTGGCAATTCCAAAACAAGTCTTTGATATGCATAGTCATACTCAAAGTTTACGGCAATTTTGTTTAAATTTGTATTGTACTGAGACACTTGACCGCCGTATCTTACAACTGTTAGAAATCCTGTATCAAGATCAAGAGAAACGCTAGATACAAGAGATGGCAACACACTTGAATCTGCTTTTAGTGTGTCCAATTGTACAATCCTATCGTCCAACGCGTCAATTCCTGATTCTATGTGGTTCATATCCGATGCGTTGAGCGGTGTGTCTGTTGATGGTCTATTTTTCCAAAATAATCGCTCAAACGCTTTTTTCCAACCTTGGGACATTGCTATCTACCTCCAATCTTCTTCTCTAATTCTTTTATTCTCTCGTTCTGCGATTGCACTGTTGCTACAAGGTCAGCGATCAGTTCTTCATACCGAAGTGCCTTACCGCCCTTTTCTCCTGTGTCAATATTTGCGTCGCAGTAAACCCCCCAATCGCTTTGCATAGATTCGTGAAGTTCCTGTGCTATAAATCCATGATGCAAACGATCGGATGTTCCGTCTTTATACTTGTATTCCACCGGATTCAAGGCATAAATAAAGTCACTAGATTTTTGTGTATCTAGTGACTGAATATTTGTCTTGACATCTTTATCGGAGCCAATAACCGGCGAAGAACCCAAATATGCCGTCCCACTTGTAAAAAATCCGGCAACTTCAACCTTGGCATAATCTCCGGTGGCTGGGTATCCATCTTCATATACTCCAACGCTTGTCGGTGTAATTATGGTGTGCCTTAATGTCGCTCCAAGAATAGATATCAATTCCTGCATAATTAAATAACCGACATCGTCCTCGTATCCTTCTGCTGACAATCTCAGTTCTGAATACTTTTTTCCATTGTAATAAAATTCACTCTTAAATGTTTTTGCATTGATGTCGCCTTCAATGTTGGCACCACTGCAAGTCATTTTTCCATCTTTTGTGACACTGAAATTGTCAGAAGTTATCGCAATATTTTTACCTGTAAGATTGATTGTTCCTCCAGACAGAAGATTGATAACGTCATTAGCAGACAAATTTATATTATCTGCATTGACTTTAAATTCTGTTCCACTTCCTGTATCTCCAATCAGCGATACTTGAACAATTTTTCCTGTTGCAGAATCCACTCGCAAAACAATTTGTTGTTCGGTTTGTTCAATTCGTGTAGATAACTCACTCTCTACGTCTGTCGCACGTTTAACTTCCGATTCCAAACCTTTTTCTGTGACTTGTACGGATGTCTTAACTTTTTCGGTTGTTTTATTAAGTCGTTGAAGCTGTGCGGTTACGCCGTTCATATCGTTTTCAAGCATTTCTTTACCTTTACAGATATAAGAATCTCGAAGTGCTTTGATTCCTGTTAAATCACGTTGAAAAACGTATGCTTCAAAGCCATATCCGTTGACTTCTCCACTGATAAAATCTCCACATTCAACATGCGGCTGTCCTTTTATCTTCGATGAATTGATTGGCCTGTAAGATATAGACGAAATCTTGCTCAACAACGCATTTGCAAGTGACATAATCGTCTCATGTGTCTGTCCCATAATTACAAAATCATCTTGCACGTAATACGGATTTTGGTTGTACTCTGTGACAACCTGTGCGCCATCTGAATCAACGATTATTACGCCATCAATGTTTGATGTAAAGAAATCTTCAACCAACGGATGCTCATACATAAGCGAAGTCGGAATATTGAACGAATTTTCGCTGCTTCCACTTCCTGCAGATGGGTATAAATCATTATGTGGGTATAAATCATCAGCCGGTAACAGCATAGAAGATTCAAGCGACAAATAATCAAACTTGCCGTATCTATCCATCCGACCGAACACACCACTGATTTCGCATATCTGCTTCATAAGTGACAATCCGTTGATTCCGCTTGAAGAATCCAACTCTTTTGTAAGCATGATATTATCTGCAATCAGCGTGACATCGTTTTGCTCCACGCCGACATACTCACATAAGCTATCTCTAAAATTCTTAACGCTGATAGGGAATGTAAGGTTGTCATACCAATTTTTGACATCCACATCGAAATACCGCATCTTATCGTATGCAGTAAGTTTCTTATAGTCTTTTCCGGCATATTTCTCTATCGTTTCCACGTAGAACACACCCAACGGAATCTCCGTTTTGTTTGTGATAAGCACCGGCTCAATCTCATATCCCTTAATTCCGCTGTTTAGATTGAATACTGTCAATTCAAAGCTGGATGCATTGCAACCGCCAAATTTTAATTGTTCTTCTTCACAGATAGATTCATGCAACGTCATTTGTTCAGAAAGCACGTCTGAACCTTTGATTGTCGGAAACGCATTATCCTTGAATCTCACTTCTAATTCAATCGGTGTGCTATCTTCGATATACAGTTTTTTAATTGCTTTTGATATCTTAATCATACTGTTTTCACTCCATAAGAAATCCATGCCATTCTTGTTGATGTGTATTGAATTTTTGTTGCATCCGCAAAGTACATTGTCGGTTCAAAGTCAGCCATATACATATCGCTTGTCACATACTTATCCAATTCCGGCACATATACTTCAACGCTTGCCCTCTTCTCAACAGCGTTCTTGTAATTCGATTGAATATTTGCAAAAATGCTCGACATCTGTGTGTTATCAAGCATATTCCTCGTTTCAAATTCAACCTTGGGTGCCGTGTTGGATAATGCCGTTCGATGCAAGATTCCATCGACATCACGCGTTGAATCCAAATCTTGACCGTAGTTTGTTGCCTTGTAGCTCTCCGCTTTTATCATCGAAAGCGGAAATATGTAATTGCCAATCTTAATTAAATAGCCTTTATATGCCATATAAAAACCTCACATAAAAAGGGCAGACACATTTACGTGCCTACCCTATAATTTTTAATACAACAATGGGTTCGTACCTGTTCGGTTATATGCTTGACGGTTCGACCTCTTAACACTCTCGAAAATATCATTTGATGATATTCCTGTGTCCTTGGCAAGAAGCTGTCTAAGTAGTTCATTCTGTTCACGTAACAACCGGTTTTGATCTGCCTGCGACATTGACATACCATCCACGATGCCGCTTGCAATGTCTGTTGACATACGGCCGGTATCTATAACTGTCGATGTGCTTGTTGCCACGTCAGTATTGATTGATGATGCAATATCTGCCGACATATTTCCGCTTTCTTGAAGTGGGTCTGTAAATTGCAGAGACGTATTAAATGCAGATGTCAAATCCGTAGCCATTCCGCTTGCATCGCTTAATAACTTAGGCATGGCACTTTCCATACCTAAACCGATGCCCGGTGGCAAGAATTGACCTATTTCTTTATTCCATAATCGAGATGGAGAATGAATACCAAACGCACGTTTTAATGCGGATGTCAATCCTCTTGCAAGAGACACGATACCGCCGACAAGTCCGGCTGGACCCGTGTTGTTCCACTTGTTTGTCAATCCGATTCTAAGTCCGTTGACAAGATTTGCTCCGATCGGGTTCCAATTCTCACGCTGAATTATTCCGCTTGTATTTTTAGTGTGCTTATTCGTATCGGATTCAACTCCGCCCCATTGATTATTTGCTCCGCTACGAAGTCCGCCTAAAGCACCGATAAATGCGTTAGTTACGTTTTTACCGCCGCTAGAAGAACTAGCTTGCATTGTTGCAAACTTCTGTACCATGTCGACCGCCATTCCGCCAAGCGTTGTCCCGGAACCATTCTTCATACCTGTAAGTGCATTTATCACAGATGTTGACATTCCACCGGCTTTCGCGATTGCATCTGACAACATACCAGAAAACGCACCAATTACAGACGCCGACAAAGTATTAGAAGCATTTGTCCCATCGGTACTCATAGCGTTAAACTTGCCAATCACGTTGTTGTGCATCGCAAGAGCATAATTTCCAACAGATGCAGACATATTCGACATGCTTCTCGTCGTGTTCTGCGACATTTGAGACATCGTAGAATTTGTTGTGTTCTTCGTGTTGTTCAATCGCTCTGTAAGTTCTTGATATGCACGAATAACAGGTGTTTTATTCTGTTCTACGTTCTGTTTGTATTTGTCTCCATAATTTGACATATTAGACAAATGGGTTTTTGTCTGTCCGTCCGTGTCATTTAGGCTCTTTGTGAGATTCTCATACGCACGAATTATGGTTCCTGTATTTTTGTACTCACCTGTCTTGTACTTGTCGCCATAGTTAGACATCTGTTTGACGGTTTTTTTGTACTGATCGCCATAATGGTACAGTTCATCTGCCGCTTTGCCTGTTACAGTGTTCGTATTCTTTGTTTCGTCTCCGATTCTACGCATTGTAGGTGGAATCTTCGCGCCTAATTCTTCTGCCGTATCAAGTGCTTTTGCGAACGCATCCACGCTGTTCATTCCGCGATTCATGTTGGTTTCCCAAGCGTCGGCTACTTCTGTGGCGTATTTCTGTTGTTCTTCGGACTTTAGTCCCATTCCGTTGAACAAATCCCATGCGCGATTATATACAGACACGTAATCCGTGTCGTTCGTGTCGGTTGGGTCGTGTGGGTCTAACGAGCCTATATTTTTTACGTAATTTATCGTTTTTTCTACCGCAGAATCAATCTGTTCGTGGAACGCTTCATATATCTTTTGACCTATTTTATATCCAATGATAGCCGCGCTTATTCCGGCAAGCAAGGTTGTGCATAACGCCGCTCCAATCTCATACGCAGTTCCAGCGCCGAACAGAACCGACACGTTTGTTGTCATTCCAGTCCAAG
>OIZS01000269.1_pt1 | contig 24554 bp, 14 predicted proteins | sample 1588641 | NCBI WGS metagenome assembly OIZS01 (sample SAMN03283240) | human gut metagenome | biome: human-associated habitat; material: feces | host: Homo sapiens | place: Peru | collected 2012
AAAAAAAACAATTCATCTCCCACCTAAAGAGGAAGGAGTCTTCTTGGAGATTTTAGATAAAAGTGGTGATTGGCTTTTTTGGGGGGGTTACCAAAGTCAATGAATCACTGAGCGCAAATTATAACATTAAACTAAAAATAATACTAGTATTTATATTTATAAATTTACTTAAACTATGAATAAGCCAAGATGAATGGATAAAGGTGAATGGATAAAGGCGATAAGGAGACCACATCAAATGGCTTGTGGCAAATAGTAGCCTTTAAGCTGCATCTTATAAGTTAAGCGGAAAATTTTTAATTTGGCTCTACCTAGGGTTTAAGTTAGGAGCGGTTGGTGTTTTAAGTTTGCGTGGATTAATGGTTTAAATCTTTTCCTAAAGATCTTTAATGTTTGCGCGCCATGACTTTTAGAGTCGAAGCCAATTTGAGGATGTAAATGGAGGTGGAGTTCAAATTTTCGTGCATAGTGGTAAAAATGCGGTACAATACGTATGAATTTGTCACATAAACATAATCTGTTTATATAAGAAAAACTGATAAACTCAGAGAGCTCTTTCTCACTTGTCACTGATTTTTCTCTTAAGTTTAATTCAAAGCATACAAAGCATACAAAGCCAAAGCTAATATAAGATAGCTCGAAAACTTCCTAAACTACTTTAACTTTAACGCCAGCTGTAAACGGTTAGTGTCAAGCAAGTTGCAACATTTGAGGCTAGTTTTTTTAGAAAGAATTTCAAATATTGAATAGCAATAATATATATGGCTATATCGGTGGCTATAGCCTCATCTAACGTTGGGTTTTTGGGTGTTTAGGTGGTGATTTTGGGTAGCCAAAGTGTTATTTTTCGAATTTCGGTTATGTCTATTCTAAAATTACAGCACTTGTAACCGAATTAAATTGGCAGCTTTAAAAAGAGGTTTCAAAATGGATAAAAACGAAATACAGAAAACAGAAAATGTGTTTCTCCAAAATGTTTTTGAAATTTTGGAATCTGCCCGAAAGAACGCCAAGACTGCCGTTAATATCGCTATGGTATATGCCTATTATGAAGTCGGCAGAATGATTGTGGAGGAAGAACAGCATGGCGAAAACCGTGCGGCTTACGGCAAGAAAATTTTACAGGAACTGTCCGAATATCTGACTAAAAATTTTGGAAAAGGCTTTTCAGTGGGCAATTTGAAAAACATCCGTCAGTTTTTCAAGGTATATTTCGCTGACCGAATTGGCGAAACAGTGTTTAGCTAATTTGAAAATCTCCCTGTTGTTGATACAGGCGGAAAGTTTTATCTCAGTTGGTCGCATTATCTGAAACTGATGCGAAATGAGAATATCGAGGAGCGCCAATTTTACGAAATTGAGTCCGTAAAAAACGATTGGAGCCTGAGTGAACTCAAGCGCCAGTATGATAGTTCTCTGTATGAACGTCTGGCACTTAGCACCAATAAGGAAAATGTTTACCGTCTTTCCATTGAAGGACACGGTAGAGACTCCAAAAGACGCAATCAAAGACCCTTATGTGCTTGAATTTTTAGGACTGCCGGAAGTAGGTAACAGATTTACAAACTAATAAGTTAATAAGCTATACCAAACATGCAAGCTAACATAAACTATTATTAGCAAACATAAACTATTACTTAAAGGAATTAACGGATTTAATAATGCAGTGGATTGATGTTGTTATTCTCGCGATAATTGTACTTAGTGCCTTAATCAGCGTAATGCGTGGCTTTGTGAAGGAAATGCTTTCTTTAGTTGCTTGGGTAGTTGCGTTTTTTGTGGCAGCCACCTTTTATGGTAATTTAGCTGGGTTATTTACCTTTATTGATAACGATATGGCGAAAATAGCCTTAGCCTTATTTGTCTTATTTATAGGGACCTTGATGGCTATTGGGGTCGTAAATCTTATCATTAGCATGATTTTAAAGAAGACAGGGCTCTCAGGTACAGACCGTATTTTAGGGGTGATCTTTGGGGCGGCGCGTGGTCTTTTGATTGTAATTTGCATGTGTGCAGTTATACAAATGTTGCTTCACTACGGTTTGTTTAAGAGTATAGAAACCTCTGAATGGTATTCTAAAGCTATAGTTTTGCCAGAATTTAACCGTGTTTCAGTGCAACTTTTGAAATACTTTGGTTTAATAAGTTAAATAGATTTGGTGGGATTGTGTCCTTTTAGATACAATCCCACCTTGTTTTTAGGCAGGAATAACCTAAGCTTTTGATTTGGTCATCTGTTTTACATGGGATTTTAAGTTTTTAGCCAAAAAATCTTAAAAATCTCTACTTTACAGGTGCAAAATTTTAATAGGCTTTATGCTATAATTGCCGCGGATTAGCCGACCTCCTTAAGGAGCGTTTTTAGTTCGGAAATAATGAAACTATTTTGAAGATTTATTGAAGGATTAAATCATTTAATTACTTCTAGCATCTTTAACAAAAACTAAAATTAAACTTTGAGTAGGCCGATCTTTTGCAAACGCTTATAGGCCTTAGGTCTTTAAGCGGAACATAATTAGTCTCCAGGAATTTTGAGGAATTTACGATGTGCGGAATCGTAGGCATTGTTGCCACTTCTCCAGTTAATCAGTCTCTGTATGATGCATTGACCGTACTTCAGCACCGCGGTCAAGATGCCGCTGGCATTATTACCATTAACGAAGGTAATTTTAAACAGAGAAAGGCCAATGGCCTTGTGAAGGATGTTTTTGAAACTAAGCACATGATGCGCCTCAAGGGCAACATCGGTATTGGTCACGTTCGTTACCCAACTGCCGGTTCCTCTTCCGCCGCAGAAGCTCAGCCATTTTATGTAAACAGCCCTTATGGGATTGCGCTCGCGCACAATGGTAACTTAACCAATGTACGTGAACTTCGTCAGCGTTGTGACGAATTCCATAGACACGTAAATACCACTTCTGACTCTGAAGTGTTACTCAATATTTTTGCTCATGAAATCGATGAATGCGATTCTGACAAGATTACGCCAGAAGATATTTTTGAAGCAGTACGTCGCGTAAACAGCCTTATCCGTGGGGCTTATGGCGTAGTTTCATTAATTATTGGGGTTGGTTTAGTGGCTTTCCGTGATCCACACGGGATTCGTCCATTAGTTCTTGGTGAACGTTTAGGCGAAGAAGGCAAGATCGAATATATGGTAGCGTCTGAAAGCGTAGCTCTTGATATTCTTGGCTTTAAGCTTGTACGTGACGTTGCTCCTGGTGAAGCTATTTTTATCAGTGAAAACGGGGTTCTTCACAGTGCTATCTGCGCTGAAAACCCAGTGCTTACTCCATGTATTTTTGAATACGTATACTTTGCTCGTCCAGATTCAATCATGAATGGCGTTTCTGTTTACGCTGCTCGTGTACACATGGGGACCATGCTTGGGGAAAAGATCAAGCGTGAACATCCGGATTTAGACATTGATGTGGTAATCCCAATTCCTGAAACTAGTTGCGACATCGCGGTTGAAATTGCCCGTTGCTTAGGTGTGCCTTACCGTCAGGGTTTTGTGAAGAACCGTTATATCGGCCGTACCTTCATTATGCCTGGCCAGAAACAACGTAAGAAGAGCGTTCGCAATAAGTTAAACCCAATTCCTGCAGAATTTAAGGGTAAGAAAGTATTGCTTGTTGATGACTCTATCGTACGTGGGACCACTTCTGGACAAATCGTTGATATGGCTCATGAAGCTGGGGCTGATAAGGTTTACTTTGCTTCAGCAGCTCCTGAAATCAGATACCCTAATGTTTACGGGATCGATATGCCATCAAGCAACGAACTCATTGCTTACGGTAAGACTGTAGATGAAGTTTGCACTATGATTAGAGCAGACGGTTTAATTTACCAGTCTCTTGAAGACTTAGAAAAGGCTGTACGTCTTGAAAATCCAGAACTCAATCAATTTGAAACTTCTGTATTTAGTGGCAAGTACGTAACTGACGATATCAATGAAGAATACCTTAGCTTCTTAGATAGCGTACGTAACGACGATGCTAAAGCTGATAAGGCTTGGAACGACAGCACTGAAAACCTCGAAATCTACAACGAAGCATAAGATTCCTAGGTTAGTTGAAAGTTTATTAGGTAAAAACTTTAAAGCGTAAAAGCTTTAAAAACTAAAAAACTTAAGCTTTTAACTGAACTCGTGACATCCTCCCCCACCTCTATAGGTGGGGGAGGATGTCACGAGTGTTTAGTAAAGATTAGGTCGCTATGTTTATAGTGGCCTATTTTTATGTAAAAAACTTCGCCTACCTAAGTTATCCTCGCATTACAACGCAGCCATTTTGCGTCCAAAATATGAAATGTGCTGGCGTCTTTAGATAAAGAAAAAGCTAGGCTTGGAACCTAAATTCAAGCCACCAGGCCTTAATCACCATTCATTCCTGTGGTCTTTGTTCAAAAATCTACTTCTTTGTTTGTATTTGTATAAAATCCCCCGTTTTACTGTGTTATCATATTGATGTTAAAAAATTGTTTTATTTTGCCGGAACTTAGGTTTCGCCAATAGGAATATTCATCTATGAAATTGCGTATGCTATCTTTAGCTGCCGGGGTTATGCTTGTAGCCGGTGCAGTTTTAACTTTCAGTGCTTCAGTTCCTGCTCAAGCCAAAGAATTATCTAAGCAAGAGATTGAACAGATCGTTCACGACTACATTCTTAATCACCCTGAAGTTTTAGTACAGGCCGGGGAAAAGATTAAGCAACAAGAAGTAGCTAAGGCTAAAGCTGAAAAGGCAAATGCGTTAAAAGAACTTTTAGCTAATGGGGCTATCCCAACTAGTGGGCCAGCTGATGCTACTCATACTATTGTTGAATTCTTTGATTACAACTGTGGTTACTGTAAGCGTGCTAAACCAGTATTCATGCAGGTTTTAAATAAGTATCCAAAGACCAAATATGTTTACGTAGAATTCCCAATTCTTTCAGAAATCTCAGGAAAAGCTGCGCGCATTGGTTTAGCTGTATACCAAATGGATCCTGCTAAATACGTTGAATACCACAATGAGCTTATGACTAGACAAGGTCGCTTGAGTGATGAAATTACTCTGCAGGCTTTGGTTGAAAAGCTTGGTTTTAAGTGGGATGAAGTTAAAGCGCTTTCTGAAAAACCAGAAGTGGGCGAACTTATTAGACAAATTCGAATATATGCTCAAAAGATGGAAGTTACCGGTACTCCGGCCTTCATTATTGATGGTCAGGAATTACACGGGGCTCCAACTGATATTAGCGCAGTTGAAGCATTACTTAAGTAATTCTAATTCTATGTAAATAAAACTTAACTCAAAGCTCATTAACAAAGGTCAAGATGTAAGTAACTTTAAGCAAGTTTTAGGGCTAAAAAGGTCAGGTTTCATAAAGAACCTGGCCTTTTGTTTTTAAGAAAACCCAAAAGGTTTCATATTGTTTGGCGCTTGGAATTTTAGAGTTAAAGCGCTAAAGTTACATAAAATTTTTGGAAGAGGAAAGGGGATAAATTTTTCTGCTCGAGCTTAAGAGCTAAAAGCAGCTAGTATTTGAAAAATCTCGCCTCACGCTGTAAAATGCAAGAGTCGCAAGGGCGTTGGTTTATAATGGCTTTTGTTGATGAATTATTAAAACATTTCTCAGGGCGGGGCGTAATTCCCCACCGGCGGTATAGCCCGCGAGCTTCTAAGCATGACCCGGTGCAATTCCGGAGCCGACGGTATAGTCCGGATAGGAGAGAATTGACGTTTTTTGGGGAGTTCCTTCAAAAAAACAATTACCCAATTCACAGAGCCCTGACTTACGTTTATTTACGTGGAGAAAAACCGTGAGTCAAATTAGTCTGTTAGATATTTTTGCAACCGATCCGATTGAACGTGTTGAACTTGCTTTAGCTGCTTTAAAAGCAGGTAAGGGCGTATTAGTTGTTGATGATGAAAACCGTGAAAACGAAGGCGACATCATTTTTGCAGCTGATGCTATGACCGAAGAACAAATGGCCATGATGATCAGATATTGTTCAGGTATCGTGTGTGTATGTATGCCAAAGAGCAAGATGGAAAAGTTAGAATTGCCACAGATGGTTTCTAACAACACTAGCTCATACGGCACCGCTTTTACCATTACCATTGAAGCTGCTCGTGGCGTAACCACTGGGGTTAGCGCACATGATCGTTTAACCACTATCAAGGCTGCTATTTCGCCAAATGCAGTTGCTTCTGACTTAAGTCACCCAGGTCACGTATTCCCACTCACTGCAAGAGAAGGTGGGGTGCTTGAACGTGATGGTCATACTGAAGCTTCTATCGACTTAGCACGTTTAGCTGGCTATTCACCAGCAGGGGTGCTTTGTGAACTTACTAACGATGATGGTTCAATGGCTCGTTTACCTCAAGTAGTAGCTTTTGCATTACAGCATCAAATGACTGTAGTAAGCATCCTCGATATCATTGCTTACCGTAAAGCTAAAAACGTTTAGTTAAAACGATAACACCCAGCTATTAGTAAAAACTTTGAAAGGATAATTAGAGAGTTCTAGTTATCCTTTTTTTGTTGACGCGTTTAGGTGACGATGGTAAGTGACGGCGTTTTAAGTGACAGGGGAAAAAATTTAGGAGCTGTAAAGTGATTTTAGGTTGGAGTCTAGCCTTGCTCTTTAGTAAAGCGCCAAATGCAGTCAATAATTAAGATTAAGGCTAGTTTTAACCTCCTCTCTGATCCTTTCTTTACCTAGCTTGTTCTTTATATAGTAAACTTTAGGGAGAGTGGAGGTTCGATGATAAATGAACTAATTTTTTAGCCTTAGGTACTTAGTACTTAAGGCCAAGTGCTTAGCCTAAGTTTTTAGTGCTTAGTGCTTAGTGCTTAATTAGTTCAGCGATCCCACGCGCACTATGAGCTAAGATAGCTCCTAAAGCGTCTGCTTCATTCATATCAAGTTGGTCGCCACGCACTACCATTTGCGTGGTATATGCTTGGCATTCGCCCCCAAAACATTGGCGGATTTCAAGATCTTCACGCAAAGTCATGTTGTGGATAGCCATGGAGTTATCTATAGCGTAACCAATCCCAGCCCCAACGCCTGCCATAACTAATGGCATGAGTATATCTAAACCATTACTACTGTGGTAGCCGTAGCCATAACGATCATAAGAGTAATGATCGTTATCTATAGCTTCACCGATGACCGCCCCGGCGGCTAAACCACCAACCCCACCAGCTACGGTGCCAACATAACCTTGTTTTGCATCGGTCGAAATGCTTGCAATGGTGCTATAAATTAAAATGTCGGCTTCATTTGGATTGTCAGTAATCATGTATTTAGAGTTAGTTCTAAGGTTGTAGATTAAGTAGCTCTTTAATGTGTCTGAAGCATTACGACCACTTAAATCACGAGTCATGATGTAGATTTTTTCAAGTTTAGAATCAGCTGGTTCCAAATTAAAGGTTTGAGAATAGCTAATGTTTAGTTGCAAGTCTTTGTAATCAGAAGCAGGACGTCCAGAAGTGGTGCATCCAACGGTAGCAAGGCAACATATAAATGTGGCTACAGCACTTAGTTTTTTCATGTTCATAAAAAACTCCCATGTGTTTTTAGCCTCGATGGGCTTTTAATTCTTATTGCTTGTATTATAGGATAACTTTTAAGATATGTGTGTATTTATTAGTTCAATATTTTATATTTTTATTTAAAAAATTTGTAATAGGGCAAGTTTTTGGAAAAAAGAAGGGCGTTACATGGGACTTACGCATTTGGGGGAGCTTGGTTCTGGTTTTGCTAAATGGCATTAAAAGACCAAATCTTTTAACGTTTTTAGAGAGGCTATACCAAATTTTTAGGGAGGCTGAACCAAAGTTTTAGAGAGACTGGGGGCACAGTTTTTAGGAAAAAATATTTCCTAGTTTTCTTATTTGTGGCTAAAACTTTAGTCATGTTTTGATGTGGTTAAAAATTTGTCATACTAAATATATTGACAGCGATTATTTTATTATATAATTTAAATTAGCGTTCATTAGTGGCTAACTCGCATAGGTGGAAGTGGAGGTTTTATGTTTACGGTTTATCATTCCAATGAACTTGAGGTGCTAGTAGAGCTTTGTATTCACTTGATGCAAATTTCAAGAAATAAATCAGGCGATCCTCTGTTGGTTCATCAGTTTGTGGTTCAACGCCCTGAAATCTTTACTTACCTAAAGCAAACTATTGCCCTTGAAACTGGAATAGCCACTCGTATTGAAAGCCAAACCATTTGGAAGTTTGTATGGGAGGCTGGGCGTGCCATTATGCCTAACTTCCCTGAAAGTAGTCCGTTTGACCGCAGTCCTTTGACTTTAAATATCTTGTCATTGTTTGAACAAGGTGATTTTAGCTTAAAAACTCCAGGTTCGACTGAAGAAAGCCTCGACCAAGATCTTGGTTTTAAAGATATCTTAGATTACATCACTGGCCATGATTATACTCCGTTTGATGGTGATTCCTTAACGGAACCATTAAAAAATGGGACTTTAGACCAAGCTCTAGCGCCAATTTATGCAAGTGAAGCCTATAAAAACGATCCATCAGGCCTAAACGCTACTTTAGAAACATCAGTTTCTTTAAACTCCGCCCGGACTCAAGGCCTTAATCTTCCGTTTATCGATAATTTGAAAAATGACTATGCCTCCCGCCGTTATGCTTTAGCTAGTCGTTTAGCGAGCGTGTACGAATGCTACCAAATTTACCGTCCTGATTGGATTCTCGCTTGGAAAAATGGTGATACCTCGTCTTGGCTGGGGGCAAATCCTGAGGCTAATAAAGTAAAGAATTGTCGCTGGATCGCAAGACTATGGCATGAATATATCATTAAAAACTCAGCTCAAGGGGAAGAAGAATGGGATCGTGCCACTGCTATTGCTTCAATTTTAACGACGCTTAAAAACCCAAGTGCGCAAACTTTAGAGCGTATCAAGACCGCTTTACCGCAAGATATCTACGTTTTTGGGGCGTCTTCTTTACCGCCTTCAGCCTTTGATGTGCTTATTGCTTTGGGACATTACATCAATGTGCATTTTATGCTTTGTAATCCATGCCGCGAATATTGGGGCGATTTAGCGTCTAGCCTTGAGGTGAAAAAACTCCGGGCTATCGTTTCTAAACGCGCGGTCATGAAACCTAATCAAACTTTAGGGATTGATTTTAGCCAAACAGCTACCGATGAAAATTCTTGGCTCGAAAAAACTATGCATTACGACAAATTGACGGCTGATTGTTTTAATGCTTCGTTTGAGAATCTAATTGCTCATCCGCTCTTGTTGTCATTAGGCAAGCAAGGGCGTGACATGTTATCAGTATTAACAGAAAAGATGTATAGCCAAGGTGATGACCAGGTTAATGAAATCTTTGCTTTTGTGCCAAGTGTAGCCACGGACCCCAAAACCCCAGAGCCAAGTCTTCTTAAAAGATTACAAGCTGATATTTTAAATGGCCGAACCGAGCAAGACGAAACTGGACGCTACGCCCTAAATCCTACCGATACTTCAGTGCAAATTGTAGGTTGCGCCGGCAAACTTCGAGAAATTCAAGAACTTTACGATGCAGTGCTAGACGCATTTATGGCGGACCCAACTTTAACACCACGTGACGTGGTTGTGATGGTACCTAATTTAAAATCATATGTGCCTTATATCCGGGCCGTGTTTGCCATGAACGATACCTTCGTGACTAAACTTAGATATCGTATTTGTGACCGGAGCTTAAAAGAAGAAAATCCTTGTTTAAAAGCTGTGTGTCGGATGCTTAAGTTAAATGACACGCCATTAACGGCGTTAGAACTCGTTGATTTGTTAGGTAATGAACAGATCATGCGTCAATATGGACTTACTGCTTTAGACTTACCACTTATTAAAAAGTTTGTTAGTAATGGCAACATGGTCTTTGGGTTAGAATCTAAGGATTTAATGAGCACCGATGAGCATTTAAAGCTTGATGAAAATTTTGCTTATACGATTAATGCAGGGCTGGAACGTGAATTGCTGGGGGCTTTAATGCCCAAGCTTGAAAATGATGAAGCTGTGCCTTATTTAACGGGCATCGATAGCCATGGCACGGAAATATTAGGGCATTTAGGTTGCTTTGTTGATGATTTAAATACGTTTAGAGCGGAACTTGAAGATATTTCGAGCCAAAATTTAGTGGGGGCTACAGGGGAAGATGCTTGGCGTAAATTCGTGCAACGCAGCATCATGTTTAGATTCTTTAAGTTTGCCGATGGGGAGCAAGAAGTGTTACGCACAGTTTCATTTGCGTTTTCAACCCTACGCGACAATATGCAGCACACCAAAGCGCAACCACCAATCACTTTAACTTTAGTGCGTAACCTCATTGAAGACGCAGCTGCGGGGCAATCTGAATTCTCGCATTTTTTGGATGGGAGCTTAAACTTTTGTACGTTTGTGCCGATGCGCTCCATTCCATTTCGTCACATCTTTATGGTTGGGTTAAACGATGGAGATTTTCCGCGTAATACTGAATCTATGAGTTTTGATCCGATTGACCAAGATTTTAGAAAAGGTGACCGTTCCCGCCGTGATGATGACCGCTATATGTTTATGGAAGGTTTAACTGCGGCTAAAGAATCGTTATACATTTCGTATTGCGCCCGTGACCAAATTAAAGGTACGGAACTTAATCCATCTGTAGTCGTCAACGAATTAGTCGATTATATCATCGCAACTACAGTTCGGGCGGGAGATGAAGAGGAGAAACCGCAAAAACGGGAACAACATGTATTAGCTCAGGTAGTAAAATCTGCGACCTTAAATGTTTTTGATGATGACAATTTTAAAGCAGGGACCGCGAATAACCGCGGGCAAGCCTCGTGTCAGGTTTATTGGCGTGGCTTTGACGTGCATCTTAACGCAGATGAATCAAAGGTGCGTACCACGACCGTAAATCTACCGGCCGATCGTTTAGAGTTTAAAGAAAAGCAATGTATTGGTTTAAATGGATTTACCTCGGGGCGCATGTTGCCGTCAGCTAATGGAGTATTAAATATCGATGTAGCTGATCTCGTGTCTTTTTATACCAAAGGGCCGATTCCATTTTTCCGGGAAAAAATTTTAGGGCTCTATAAAGAACATGAACACCCAATTCTTAAGTATGAAAATTTTACTCTCGAAAATTTGGTTGAATTTAATTTTAGGGTCCAGATGGTGACTAAAAATGCGCAGGACTTTAAAGAAAGCTTAGTCAACGCCCAGCTAAAAGGGATGTTGCCGGCTTACCAAAGTGGGGTTGATTACATCAGTTACCTCGAAAAAATCTATGCCAGTACTAATGTGAGTGCTTTACGTGAAAAACTCATGGGCCAAAATTTAACGGAAAATGTCGATATAGATTTAACTTTACCTTTATCCGAAAACTTAGGATATTGGGGCGAACTGTTGCATCGAGAAGTTTACCCGCAATCCCAGAATTTAAAAATTCACCTTACCGGTTTACTCACTGATGTGTGTTTTGATGAAGATGAGGAGACTTTAAATTGCTTAAATCTTTGGTTAGGAGGGGAGCGAGAATTACGCTTGGTGTGTAGCGCCGCGCTAAAATTTTTGTTATTAGCAATAAGTAATAACCATGCTATTTCTAAGGTTAAAATCTACCATCGGGGGATGATTGATGATCCACTTAAAGTTACTTTAAAAAAGCTGGAAGAAAAATACTTAAGGGAATTGTCATTTACGGTTAAAGAGGAAGCCCCGCAGGTGCTACTTAAGCAGTTGCAACTCATGGTGGCCGCTTATTTAGTGGGCCGAGTATGGCCACTGCCGTTATTGGTGCGCTGTAAAGAATATAAAGCTTTTCGTCCGAAAGGGAAGAATGGCTTTATGGATTCATCTCCTGAGGCTTGGTCTACTTTTAAGAAAGAGTTTTTTAATTGTTTACAAGTAACTAAATCGGACTATAACTCCCCTGATTTGGAGGCGCAAGAAATTCTCGGTGATGGTAAACAATACGAAGATCTGCAAGCAAATGGAAGTTCAATGGATACAAACGACACCAAGCGCTGCCGCGATATCCTTAGAGCAACTTTTGAGATGTTGCAAAACTTGGGGCTGATGTGGGAGTTAAGTAAAGCGCCCAAAGGTAAAACCAAAACCACTAGTAAAAAGAGCACTAGAAGTCGCAAAAATGAAACTGCAATTTCGGCTTAAGGACTAAGAGGAATAAGGAACAAGAGATGACATTATCACAAACTAACGCTTGGACCTCTAAGGATGATGCTGTGGTCACTGGGGATATAATTAGTAAGTTTAAATTTATGGGGCCGGCTTTAGTTGAAGCCTCAGCAGGTACTGGTAAAACCTATACGATTACTGGGCTTGTAGTGCGCTTACTGTTAGGTGATTACGGGGAAGACGTTGATACTACGCCGCTTAGTATCGATAAAATGGCGATTATGACTTTTACTAATGCCGCGACCTACGACTTAAAACGTAAGATTCGTGAACGCATTCACTCTACCCGCATTGCCTTGCAAAATCCTAAAGGTGGAGACGAGCTAGTACAGCGGATCCGAAAACTTTTTACCGACCCTAAAGACCCTAATAAACTTAAAGCTGCGATTCTACTTTTGACCGTGGCGGAGCGTGATATTGACCGCGCCTCGATTTCGACGATTCATTCGTTTTGTGGTGGTTTGCTAAAGCGTTACGCCACCGGAGCGCAAATTGCGCTTAATGCGGAATTTATTAAAGATGATTTAGCGCTTAAAGAAGAAGCGCTCGTGTATGCCATCCGCGAATTAACTTATAACCAAAACTTAGAAGAAGCTTTTGTGGCGCCTAGTGTTGAGTCCCCATTAAGCCCAGAGACTGCGCCTTTACTAGGGACCGCCTCTTTAGCCGAGGATGTGGCTAATAACGAGACGACACCAGGCGGTGACGTAAAGCCAAACTCTGAATTTGACTTTAACGCTCCTCGTAGCAACTTGGCTTTTTTTGAATTTTTACGCCTTAATAATTTAATCGATACTAGCAAATTAATAGACGATTTTTCGGATTATAGCGCCGTTACAGTTAATATGTACAAGCGCTTAAAGGTTAATAATAGGGTGGCTAATTACGCTAGTTTAGCGGAAATTGGGCGTGATTTTTATTGCGCAGGCGGACGCATGAAACCTCGCCCTGGCGTGACTGTTGATTTAAGTGAGATCGGAAAATTAGAAAAAAAAGAGACCAAAAACAACTCAACAGAAGACTCCGCCTATGTAAATATGGTTAAGGACTGTATTTTTCGGCGGGCGCTAGAAATCTTTGAACGCTTAAAAAACAATTTAGGGGTCCTAACCTCTGATGACTATCTCTTTAGACTTGATTATGCTTTAAAAACTAAATCTGAAGCCGGGATGGTTATCGCCTCAGAAGTGAGACGGCAGTATCCGGTGATGTTTATTGATGAATTTCAGGATACCGATCCGGTGCAGTTTGATATTGTAAAGCGGATTTATTTAGATTACTTTGCTCAGCCGGGCAATGATTGGCACAAAAAAATAGTTAGTAGCAAAATTCCAACTGGCTTTTACATCATAGGTGATCCTAAGCAGGCGATCTATAGTTTCCGTGGTGCTGATATCGATTGCTATTTAAAAGCGCGTGCGGCGGTTAAAAGTATAGGTATAGGTATAGGGCCAAACGTTTATCGCTTAGATACCAATTACCGCTCAGACCGTAATTTAGTGCAAGCGGTTAATTATTTATTTGATCCAAGATATTTTGGGCGCAGCCTTATGCTTGGCCGGGAGAATGATATTGCATTTGAACCGGTAAAAAGCCCGCAAGATCGGGAGCAGAGTGGCTTTAACATAGAGCAGCCAGACTTCAAAGCGTTTAATTTTTTAGTGTTAAAGGATAGTACCGGCAATAAAGAAGAAAGAAAGAATCTGGTCGCTAAACATGCTGTTAAAACGATCGTCGAGTTAATGCTAGGTGGTACGCTCACGAGACAACAAAAGATAAGACAAAAGATAAGATACCAAGACATAGCGATTTTGGTGAACGCGGCGGCTGATGCTCAAATCATCGGAAAATATTTAACCCAAGCGGGCATTCCCTATGTTTATGGCTCTGAACGCGCTACAGTGCAAGGTACGCCTGAATTTAAAGCGATCGTAGCGCTCATGCGGGCTTGCTGTAGTCCCCGCCGAGAAGAAATCATTAAGCTTTTAGTAAGTTCGCTCTTTAATTTTACGGGGCAAGAACTAGATGCCTTATTAATTGGTGAAAAGTTTGACCAGATAGTTCACTTCATAACGGAATGCACCGTGATGTGGCGCGAACAAGGTTTTATGGCGTTGATGATGAAATTTCTCTTTACCCGTGAGGTCTTTGGTTCTTGGTCCATCAATGATGAGTTAAGTGCCACTCCTGGGGGCAGTCAAATTTTTACTAACATCATGCATACCGCTGAAATTGCGCAAGCGTTAAGCTTAAATGCGAAAGCTCCGGAGAATTTACTGCCTTTAATGGAAAGCTTAGTCGACCAACCTGAGGGGGCAGAACAATTACTAGAAACAGGGATCGATACGGTGATTCGACTCCCGGCGGTAGAAGAAGTCGTAAAAATCGTTACGAGCCATGCTTCAAAGGGGCTCGAATACCCAATTGTGTTGATGCCTTTTGCGGGGTTTGGTCGGAAAAAAAATAGCACGGCTAGTTTTTGCTATGTTTATAACGAAGATGATGAAAACCGGACGAGACTATACGATATAACAGTCGGAAATACAGAAGGAAGCAAAGCTTTTGAAGCTTATGTGCGAGATAACAGTTGGGAGCAGACGAGATTATGGTACGTGGCTGCAACCCGCGCGCGCCACGCTATGTTTGTTTGGGTGGATGAAAGCGAAAGCAAAAATAGTAATAACGAAATACCAGCTCCGGCTAAGACCGTATTTCATGATTTTAAGTCGATGCAAGCGCAAGCAGAGGATGCGGAGCTCATATTTAAAGTGGAAGAATTTAAGCCTCAAGATTGTGTGGTGCCTGACCGCAATTGGCGTCCGCGTGACCCCAAAAATTTAACCTCTTTAGCCGTAGAAATTCCGACTGCGAATATGATTGACTCTCAATGGCGCATATCTTCCTATTCGGGGCTTACTTCGGTGCGGGGCACAAAAGTACGCCCAGATATTGAAAATGAAGCGCTACAGCATCGAGAAGATGATCCAGTTTTAATAGCGGATGATGTAACGAGCATAGACCTTGAGCCGTTAAAGCCAACTTCGGCGTCTATGGGAGAAAAACCTAAAGCGGAAGCGAGTGTAACTCAAAAAGAACCATTAGATATGGCTCCGGAAGGAGCTTTAGACTCGGCTAAGCTTTATACTCGCTTTACTTTCCCGCGCGGAGCGGCCGCCGGGACGTTTTTACATGATGTGTTAGAACACGTCTCCTTTAGTACGGTTAAAACTAAGGATCCTGCGGAGAATTCGCTTAATACTAAAGCAGTACAAACAGGTTCTCAAGTCGGCACGCTAGGCTCCTCTACGGGGCGCACGCTTGAAGACGCTTTGACGCATAGCTTAAAAAACATCGACTACAACGCCGTATCGGCCGCTTGGCGTCCTCAAGTTTTACAAAACGATAATACGGTACGTGATGGTTTAGGTTTTGCGCCGTTAAGTACTTGGTTACGTGATGTAATTGAAACGCCACTTGGGGGCTTTAAACTCCAGGATTTAAGCGATAAAAATTGCGTTAAAGAAATGGAATTTTTATTGAGCATGCCCAATACTATTTCGTCAGGTTTTGACTCTACTGCCGCCCAGAACCAAACCCTAAATGGGTTAATCAACGACTTTTACAAGCGCGAAGATCCGCAAATGCTTGAGTATGTCAAAGAAGCCCAGGTTTCATTTGCAGATGTTAAGGGGCTCATGACTGGCTTTATTGACTTATTAGCCATTCATGAGGGCCGCTTCTATGTGATCGACTATAAATCTAACTACCTAGGTGATGAGACCGAAGCTTATAGTTATGAAGCCATGAAAAAAGCAGTCGCAGCGCATCGCTACGACGTGCAATACCTAATCTACACTGTGGCTGTCCATAGATTTTTAAAGAAGGTCTATGGTTCTAAATATAGCTACGACATGATTGGTGGAGTGCGTTACCTCTTCTTACGTGGTATGAGTGGTTCTTTAGGAATAGGTGCGAAAGGCGCAGATATAGAAGCGAATACCTATGCCCCAGGGGTTTTTGGTCTTAGATTGCCAGAGGATTTAATCAACGAGCTTGATGCTTATTTTGGAGGGACTTTGTAATGGCTACCGTGGTAACGAATAAGGATCAAGAAAACCTTAACTCAGAAGCTTTGGCTACAAATTTAACCCAAGAGGGGGCTTTAACCTCACCGGCTAATTTAACTTCAGGGGCTAATTGGTCTCAAAGTGACGCTCTTTTAGACTCGCCCAAAGACAGTACTTTTACAGTGGCTTTTAAAGTGCCTACATTAAGTCCATTTGCGTGGAGTCAACTAGAGATTTTTAAAGCCAATATCCGTAAGTTCAGAGTGTGGCACGATATCGATGTGGCGACCGCAGAATATATAGTAAAGCGCCTCAGCGCACGTTTAGATCAAAGGCAAAGTTCATCGGCTAAAGCTTTACTCGTAGTCTATTACCTGGTGCTCCTTTTAAGTTACTGCCGCTCGGAACAACATTCTTGTGTGCCTTGTCATGAAATTGCGGGCAAACTTGCGGAAGTATTACAGCTGTGCTCTGAACGTACGGCGCCAAGTGGAGCTAGTGGGGATGAGTACCTTTATACTTGTGTTTTAGGTTTTTTGCAGGCGCAAGCATTAGCGCCTAAATGTGGTTTTAAAGAATTAGTAGAAGTGTGGCAAAGTCCAGCCTTTATAAGTTTTTTACAGGCGCATGAACTACTTGAAGTTTACTCCGCCCAAAACATAACTCTCCCACAAGCGCCTTTAGTTTTTGATGAGGATAATTTCTACATTGCGCGAAGCTTTTGGTATGAACACAAGGTCGCGTTAGGGCTAAAATTAGGTCTAGGCTTAACTGAGGTAACTAATAACCTAACATCGACAAATACTTCTTTAGCACTCCCACAGGAGCTAGAGTTGACCTCATTATTGCAATTGTTTTTCCCAAGCTCTAATGACACTGATTTAGCGTTTGGAGTCAATTGGCAAAAAATTGCGGTCGCAGAAGCGGTGCGTCATCCGCTAGCGGTGATTACCGGAGGCCCGGGAACGGGTAAAACCACGTCTGTGGCTAAACTCGTTTCCATTCTCACGGCTATGGCTTTGACCCAAGGCAAAATCTTACGTTTAGGGATGGCGGCGCCAACCGGGAAGGCTGCAGATCGCATGGTGCAGTCATTTACGCGTAACTTTGCTGATTTAAGACCTGAGGCGCTACCAAGCCAGTGCACCCAAATATTTGCGCAAGCGGCAAGCTACGGGCAAAAGACTCAGGGACATTTAACCGCAGGCGTGAGCCAAGAAGTGTTTTTAGGGCTAGAAGGAGCGCTAAGTCCACAAGAAGTGGCTAGCCACGTGCTATCTTCCTTTAAAGAACTAAAAGCGGTGACGATTCAAGCGATGTTAGGCTTAAACCCTGAGACTACGCTTTGTAAATATAATTCTAAAACCAAATTGCCTTATGACGTGATCATTATCGACGAAGCTTCGATGATTGATCTTGAAAACTTTAGTCGCTTGCTTGATGCTACCGCGCCAGGCACGAGATTGATTTTTTTAGGCGATCGCGACCAGTTAGCTAGTGTGGATGCAGGCTCGGTTTTAGGTGATATTTGTAGTATCTTTAGACGAGAAAGAACAAGCTTAAGTGACAAGCTGCAACAATTACTCCTAGAGGAAGAACGCTATATTTTAGAGGTCACAGGTTATGACCGAGAAGCGTTACGTCAGAGTGCTTTGTCCTATAGTGGGCAAGATCCAAATTTAGACCTTAATCCAGTTCTAGTGGCGCCGGGGCTTGGCACTTTATTGCACTCTTACCGCTTTAAAGCTGATTCTGCGATTGGTCGTTTAGCGCGGGACATCAATAACAGCCAGCGCCAATTTAAGATGGAGCAAGAGGTCGAGCAAGAAACGGTGCGTAAATTCTCATGTTTTTCCGAATTAGAAGATTTCATCGCTTCTTGGCAGGAACAAGACGCCTCAACGCCCCCTGCTTTATGGTTGCCAAGTCTTGAGCGCAAAGAGGCCACTAAAATTGCTGATTTTTTATATCAGCGTTGTTTAAAGGCGTGGCTTGAGCTAGTTTGGGAGGCGCAAGGGCAGCCCGACGGTGGGGCAATATTTAAGAGCTTTAACTCCTTTAGAGTCTTAACTCCAGTAAATGATGGGGTGTTTGGCGTAAAAAACCTGAATACAGAAATCTTAAATCGTGCGCTCCAAGAGGTAAAACGTATGAGTGCTAAACACGCAGAAACAAAAAACACGGAAGCCAAAAACAAGTTAAGCTCTAGCGTATTAGCCACAAGTTTGGATGAAAAGTGGTTCCCAGGTTTGCCGTATATGATCACTAAAAACAATAAAGAACTTGGGGTCTTTAACGGGGATATTGGGATTTGTGTATTTGATGAAGAATGGCACAAGGTTATTCGCTTTGAAAATGGACGCACGCTCTATCCTTCAATGCTCCCTGATGTGGTACCGGCTTTTGTGTTGTCTATTCATAAATCACAAGGTTCTGAATTTAATCATACTATGGTATTAATTCCAAGCTATGGTGGCCGTTTATTATGTCGCGAGCTTGTATATACCGCTGTAACTAGAGCTAAAGGTTTAGTTAGTATTTTAGGGGAAGCTATGGCTATAGATATGGCCTCAGGGAGAAATTGTGTGCGATATAGTGGTTTAGCCCAAAGGCTTTATGGCTAAACTTATTGGCTCGCAAATGTTGGTAAGGTCAGCTCTAGTTAAAATTAGCTTGTTTTTAAGTGCAAATCTTGGCTCAAACTAAGGTTGGTATCATTTCAATTTTTTTTAGTGTTAAGATAAAAATAGTTGATGCTATGTTTTTTTCTTGAAGTTGTTAATAAAAGGAACTCTGATGAAAGCTATAGGACAGAGTGCGAGTATAAAAGATTTTAAAGATTTCAATTATATTTACATCGATAAAACTGAGCAGATATATTCTTTGCTTGGGCAAAGGCGTGTGTTTTTTTCTCGTCCTAGAAGATTTGGTAAATCACTAGTATTAGATACTATAGCAACTTTATTTGAACAAGGAGTTGAGCCGTATTTTAAAGACACTTGGATTTATGATAAGTGGCCTCAAAAAACATATCCTGTATTACGACTTAATATTTTAGATTTTGGTAATGACAGCCTCGAAAAATTCACTATAAAATTCAATAATTACGTATGTGAATTTGCTAAAGAACTACAGTTAGAACATGATGTTGTCGGCATCGATCCTGCGGAAACACTACTTAAATTATGCAATGCATTAAAAGATAAAAAGATAGTAATCCTTATTGATGAATATGATTGTCAATTAACTGCTAATATTAACTTTCCTGATTTATACCAAAAATTTATTTCTTGTATTCGAGAAATTTATGCAACCTTAAAAGGTAATGCGCAAATCAGATTTCTCTGTATTACTGGGGTGACAAGACTAAAAGATGCCACCATATTTTCAGTCGGTTCTGATATTGTGGATATGTCAAATGATCATAGTATTGCCACATTAGTAGGTTTTACTCGAGCTGAGATTAAAAAGTTTTATGGTGAATATTTGGCTATTGCTGCCATGTACGCCAATAACTGCCAACTTAATGAGGTTACAGAGGCCCAAAAAGAATCTATCCTCGATAAATTGGCAGAAGAATACGACGGGTATTGTTTTGATGAAATGTATTTAGACAAGGTGTTTTCGACTTGGTCAATTAATAGTTTTTTTAGTTCGTTAGTTAGAAAACAAATTCTAGAATACGGTGATTATTGGTATGACAATGGTGGCTTGCCAAGCATTCTAGACATATCTAAATTCTCATAATTTAGATATGTCTATCTTCCAAGATGGGGGGATTTTGGTTAATAGGGATAAATTTGATAATCCGACCTCGTTGTTATCTATAGATCAAAACGTATTAATGTACCAAACAGGCTATTTAAGTTTATGCTCAAAAAAAGATGGATTTACGGTTAAGTTGTCAACTCCGAATATGGAAGTGCAACGGGCGTTGATGCGGTTGATGGCATTTAAAATCTATGATGAAAAAGTAATTCTTAGTAAAGATTATAAAACATTATTTATGACGGAAAATGCTGACGATATGGTGTCAGAATTGAATTGTCTATTAAATTCTGTAAGTTACGATAAGTATCCAATAACTAACGAAAGTGTGCTAAGAGTTTGTTTGCAATGTTTTTTTTATGGCATAGCTAATAACGTATATGCCGAAATGCACAATGCTAAAGGTCGAGCTGATTTAATTGTTGACCTTGAAAACCGAAGAATAGTTTTTGAATTGAAATTTGCTGACCGAGCCCAAGAATGTGCTCAAAAATTAGAAGAAGCAGTAGAGCAAGTAAAAGCGCGTGATTATGGCCATGTGTGGCCTAAAAAGGAATTACTACGCCTAGCCTTAGTCTTTAATGGGAGTAAAGAGGTAAGAGCTATTACTCATTATCAAGAAGTTTAAACTTTATGGTTAGTTATAAATTGCGGCGTAAAACCCACACGCTTGCGTGTGGGATGAAAGCCACTTTTTCTATGAAAAAACTATATTTCTACTACTTGGTATTAGCATAAAACAATATACAATCTAAATGTTAGGAAGATTGACTGTACTTCCTGGTCGTAAGACAGAAATTTACCGCTAATGTGGTCGTAGGACTCTTTGGTAATAAAAGTCCTGATTCAAACAGATTTACACTTGTAACTCCAAAGCCTGAAAATGGTGTACGATTACAAGCTACACTTCAATCAAAACCCCACGGGCTTGCCCGTGGGAGCAGTCAGATAAAGACCAACACATCTTGTACTTTACCACGGATAATCATCTTCTGACGGAGGAACGTAGTTCGGATCTACATTTGGTGGGGTGGGGCTACTCTTGGCCTTATTCTTCGGAGCTGAATTAGAGGGGCTTTCTTGGGAGTTGGTCTCAAGGCCATACATACTTAGATCTAGTGGGTCTTGCTTTGGAGTTTGCGCAAAATGGGGACCTAAATTATGGTCTTTTGTATAAGGGGAGTTTTGAACGCTATTATCTTCGGTCCCATTGGGGCTTGTAAAAAACGGTGAGTACGGCGAAAAACTTGCCATTTGGGGACGAGATGAGGTCGCTGCTTGTCTTGAGGCGGTTTGAGAAATGGTATCAGAGCTTGATTTAATTGTGTTTTGGGTGGAGCCTGCTTTTACTACTGAGCGACAGTGAGGAAATTTGCTACAGCCGTAAAAGGCTTCCTTAGTTGTTTTATTGTGGCGTAATACCATGGGGGCGCCACACTTAGGACATGTAATAGCGGGAACGGTCCTACTTGTCGGAGCTTGAGCTTTGGTAGGTGCCATATTGATGTTTGGAGTTACTTCTTGTGGCTGGGCACCGTTTTTTTTCGTAATGCTGTTGGCCTTTTGGCCCTTGGCTTTGCTTTGAGAAGTGAGGTTTGGTTTGGCGTTAGCCGAAATCTGGATGACACCATGACATTTAGGGTATTGGCTACAGCCGTAAAATTCTTCTCCTGTGGTTCTGTTTTTACGTAAAACCATAGAACTACCACAAATAGGGCAATTTACTGCGGCGTTGCCCTTTTGAGTAGCAGTCTCATTGCTAAAAGTTGCCTCTTGAGACTTAGAGGTTGCTTTCTTTGGAGTTGAGATGGACTTGGGCGTAGAGGCTTTAGTTCTAGTTCGTTTGGTGGTGGCCTCGGGAGTCTGGGCGCTACTTTTTTTGCGTGTGCTGCTATTGCGCGTACTGCTACTATTACGCGGGCTACTACTGTTACGAGCACTGCTACTACGACTGCGATTACTAGTTGTTTGGCTTGAGGCTTGGGTGGTGGTTTGAGCTGCTAAAAAATCGACATTTAAGGTTAAATGTGAATTTTCTTCAATCACATGTCTAATCCAGCGTTCGATGCTAGCCATAAATTTACTTGGGTCCATGGCATTATGCGCAATCGAGTCGAGCGCCTGTTCCCATACTGCCGTCATCCCGGCGGAGCGAATGTCAGCGGGGATAACTTCTGTCATAAAGCGCGCTTTATCGGTGGAGATAATATATTTGCCACTACGTGTTAAATATTCACGGTCAACGGCCGAATCTATAATTTGGGCTCGGGTAGCCGGAGTCCCTAAACCAGCGGTTTCTTTAAGTAGTTTTTTCCAACGCGGATCGGTGATAGTACGGTGGATATTTTCCATAGCGCTTAACAGCGTCGCTTCCGTGTAGTGATTAGGTGGGCTAGTCATTTTATCTTTGATTTCAGCGTTGACACAAAGATGAAGATCCCCAAGTTTAGCATCAGGTAATACTTGACCGGCTAATTTGAGTTGGTCGGCATCAAGGTTTTCAGAGGCTTCACTATTATTGTCTTCGCGGTGATGGCTACTAGTTGCGCTTGTGGTAGCGGTTGTGGCGGCATTAGTAGCAGTGGCGCTAAGCCCCTCTGAAGCATTAGCTTTAGAACCTTTTAGGTCCGAACTTTCAGGGGCGGCTTCGCCTTTTTTGGCGCCAAATAAAGCCCGCCAACCAGGTTCGGCTAAGATACGTGAAACGGCCCGAAACTTATCGCTTTCGTAAGACGTATTTACGAGTTCAAGTTCTGATTTTTTATATACCGCGTCAGGATAAAATTGGGCCACGTAGGCGCGACGCACGGCGTCATAAACCTTGCGTTCATCTAAGCTTAAGCTTTGAAGGTTAACTTTGGGGTTTCCGGTCGGGATGATAGCGTGGTGCGCGGTGATTTTACTTTGATTAAAGCTTCTAGGTTTATTCGCGGTGGAGGCGCCGGCAACTAATGGAGCAAATTGAGGGTCTTGCTCTTTTAAGGTTGCTAGAATTTCCGGGGCATCAGCTAACTGAGAATTAGGCAAGTAACGGCAATCTGTACGCGGGTAACTAGTCGCTTTATGTTTTTCATAAAGGCTTTGAGCTACACTTAAGGTTTTAGTGGCGGAAAAGCCAAATCTCCGATTACAAAATTGCTGTAATGATGTTAAATCATAAGGCAACATTGGCGCTTGGTTGGACGTTTTATTAGAAGCTTTGGTGACTTTAAAATCGTGGTTAGGGGCCCGGGTGGCTACTTTTTCCGCGAGTGTGCGATCTAAGACATGACCATCTTCATCGGTGTAGTCCTCGGGCGCTTGCCAGCTCGCCCGATAATTGGGTCCTGTTTTTGGGGCTAAATCTACATAAACCTCAAAAAATGGTTGGGGCACAAAATCTTTAATGGCCTGGTCACGTTCAGTGACCAGGGTAATCGTTGGGGTTTGTACGCGCCCGACGGTAATTAAAGTTTGCGCGCCATTAGATCTTGTGAGCAAGGTAAAGAGCCGGGACAGATTCATCCCCACGATCCAGTCAGCTTGTGATCTCGCGACCGCGGCGCGGTATAGAGGTTCTGTTTCGTGGCCATCTTTAATTTGCTTAAGGGCGCGGGCAATTGATTTGTCATCAAGCGCAGTTAAACAAAGTCTTTGGAGAGGTCCTTTATAATGGGTTCGCTCTAGGATTGTGCGGGCGATAGCTTCGCCTTCGCGGTCATAGTCGGTTGCAATAGTAACTTGGGCTGCGCTTTTGATGAGAGTTGAAACGACTTTGTATTGGTCGGCTGTTTTTTTCTTGACGTCGTATTTAAATTTTGGGGGAATAATAGGGAGCGTAGTCAAACGCCAGCTTTTTAAAGCCGGGTCGTAGGCTTCTGGGGGACATAATTCTAATAAGTGACCTAAACACCAAGTTACTCTGATGGAGTCATCGCTAGTAGCGTAATATGTTTTACTGCGTTTAGCCTTAAGGTTTCGAGCCAAGTCGGCTGCTTGGGATGGCTTTTCACAGATAAAAAGATTGTAGCCCATGGCTATGGCTCCTATGGATAAATCTTAGTTGATGACGCTATTTTAAACCATAGGGCTTTAGAATTCTAACTATGGTTTAAACAGGAGGTAAATACTAAGATTTAGATCTAAACGTCTTTGACTATAAGCTTGGGGCTCAAGTTAAGAGGCCGAATATTTAATGTATTTCTTTTAAGCTTTGCTTTGATGTGAATATTGATTTTTGATTTTATTTTGGAATAGATGGAGTTTGGGGATTTGGCAATCTTAGTTCTGTTTTTGTCTGTTAGCTTTTTAGCATACTTCCATTTTTGATTACCTATGTGGTCCAAAATCTAGTACACTCTAGCTATAGAGAAAAAAACTCGCAAATAGGCTAGCTATTTCATGATGAACGTTCACAGAAAAATAACGTAGTCATAGCTACCAAATACGGTATTTAAGGGATATAAAGATGAATCAACTAAGAAAAGGAATAGCAGCTGGCACTGATGATTATTCTAAGGTTATATATGATAAGTGCTACTTTGTTGATAAA
>OIZS01000271.1_pt1 | contig 24363 bp, 17 predicted proteins | sample 1588641 | NCBI WGS metagenome assembly OIZS01 (sample SAMN03283240) | human gut metagenome | biome: human-associated habitat; material: feces | host: Homo sapiens | place: Peru | collected 2012
GGTGTGGCTCGTTTATGTAGCATTTGTACACTGCACTCGCCACACGGCACACATCTATACCGTTCTCTTTAATTTTGAACCGTCCCGTTTGGGACGGTTTTTTGTTTGCGTATCTGTGCGCGGTGTGGCTCGTTTATGTAGCATTTGTACACTGCTATTCCAGATGCGTGGAAATAAAAAACGCCCGACGGGCGTTTTTTTAATATTCAATCACACGGCGGGTAGTGTGTGTGCCAGATGGAACATAGCGCACAACGGGTTGATATTCTTGGTAATGGTCTATGACCTCGGTATATTTTTTTACGCGAACTGGGCGCAGTGCCCCGCCAGCGTTGCAATTACGTGCGCGTGACGCCAGGTCAATAGATGAACGAACGCGACAAGGCGCGGCAACCTGTGCCGGTTTTTGTTCGGAAACATACGCGTCGTCTGAAATTTCAACAGTGCTTATTTGAATTGATTCATACGTTGTTTCGGTTGTTGTTTCGCGACACGGACATGCGTATGCGCCGGCCGTTAATGACACAGTCAGCAAACAAAATACAGCAATTTTTTTCATAGTTAAAATCCTTGGTTGTTTTTGTGCGATAATCATAGGACAATAATTTTTAATTGTCAACTTTTTTGATATTGCGTCTGTGGGGCGAATACATTTTGCGTTCCTAATATTTATTTGACTTTTAATGGCCCGGGGTATAGAATACGCACGCGCGAAAGAAATTTTGCGCAACCGAACGGTGAAAATAATAAACTAAGCCCAAAGGAAAAACGGTATGATTGAAAAGAACTGGATGAGCCTGATAAAGCCGAAAAAGCTGAATATCACGGTTGATGAACATAACCCAAATTTAGCAAAACTGGTTGCTGAACCATTGGAAAAAGGATTTGGACTGACATTGGGCACGGCGTTGCGTCGCGTGCTGTTGTCGTCATTGCAGGGTTGTGCCCCAATCTATATCAAGATTGACGGTGTGCAACACGAATTTTCCAGCCTGCAAGGTGTCCGCGAAGACATTACAGATATTATCTTGAACCTGAAAGGTGTTTATTTCAAAGCATTGACCGAAGGTCAACACAAGGCAACCTTGAAAGTCAAGGGGCCGGCCGTTGTGACCGCAGGTATGATTGAAACATCTGGCGGGGTCGAGGTTATGAACAAAGACGCAGAAATCTGCACGCTGGATAAAAACGCGAATTTGGATATGGAAATCACATTGGCAACCGGCCGCGGTTATGTGCCGGCGTCTGCACATGCAGATGGTTTGCCATTGGGCGTGATTCCGGTTGATTCAATTTTCTCGCCAATTTTGAATGTTGCGACGGCTGTTTCGGAAACCCGCGTTGGCCAGTCGACAGACTATGATAAATTGGAAATGACCGTCAAAACCAACGGTGCTGTTTCGCCCGAAGATGCAATCGCATTTGCGGCGCGTATTTTGACAGACCAGTTGGTTGTCTTTATCAATTTTGAAGATCCGGCGCAAATCAATGCTCCGACCGAAGAAGAAAAGGCCAAGGACGCATTGCCGTTTGATCCGAAATTGTTAAAGCATGTTGATGAATTGGAATTGTCTGTTCGTGCAAACAATTGCTTAAAGAACGACAAAATCAATTGGTTGGGCGAATTGGTCCAAAAGACCGAAGCAGATATGTTGAAAACCCCGAACTTTGGCCGCAAGTCACTGAATGAAATCAAGGTTCAGTTAGAGGCTATGGGGCTGGGACTGGGCATGGAAGTACCGGGTTGGCCACCAGAAAATATTGCGGAGTTGGCCAAGAAGTACGAAGACCCTTATAAATAAATCCCCTTCGCTGGCGAAGGGGTGGCCGCAGGGCGGACGGGGTAGTGGCAAGCTATTCTGTTCCGTTTTGTGGAAACTAAATCCCACGCTGCTGGTGTAAATCAGGGTGTGGCGTCTCAATAAAATCCCCAGATGGTCTGGGGCAGAAACAAAAATACAAAGGAGTAATCTGATGAGACACGCAAAAGCAGGTCGCACATTTAACCGCGACACAAACGCACGCAAAGCACTGATGGTTGGCTTGGCGAAAAACTTGATTGAAAAAGAACAAATCAAAACAACATTGCCCAAGGCAAAAGATTTGCGTAGCGTTGTTGAAAAACTGATTACTCGCGCCAAGGTTGACACAGTTGCCAATCGTCGTTTGACAGCGTCTGAACTGGGTAACAGCTCGGCGGCCACCGTGAAAAAATTGTTCACAGTTTTGGGCCCATGCTATGCAAAACGCCCGGGTGGATATACCCGCGTATTAAAGGCAGGTTTCCGTTATGGTGATGCCGCGCCGATGGCGATTATTGAATTGGTTGACCGTGATGTTAACGCGAAAAAGGTTGTAAAACCGGCCGCCACTGATGAAACCGCTCAGGCACCTGTCGCCAAAAAGGAAAAGGCAGACGCACCAGCAACAGAAGCCAAGGATGCCCCAAAGACAACCAAGGCTGCACCAAAGGCACGCCGCACAACCAGCAAATAAGATTATGTAATAGTAGTTTTATTTCAGATAAAACACCGTCCGAATGGGGCGGTGTTTTGTTTGTGCGTGACGCATAAAAAACGCGTGGACGCATGGGACTTTATCGGGTGCGTTGGAATATATGAATGCGTTCAAAGCAGTTTTTGCGTTCTGTTTTTTCGTGTTGTAGCACTTCGCCAGTTTTTAATTCAATTTTGAATTTGTCATAACTGATATTTGACGATTGTGGCATTGAAACAATACGTCCGCCAAGCATCAGGCATTTGGTCAACCGCGCCAAAATATCAATCTGGTCGCGTCGTTCATAGCCATAATCAAATATGTTTGATATGTCGATTAAATCATATTTTTTTGTTGTATGCAGATTTAATTCCATGATGTCGCAATTAAAGAACTTGAACGGCCCGTGGATAATTTTTTGCAAGTATTTGTATTCGTTATCTGTAAATTGATTTTGTGGATATCCATCAACCGATGTGCCACGACTGAAATTGATAACATCAATGCGACTGCGCATTAAATCAATTGTTTGTGGGCGCAGTCGCGGGACAACATGCGTCATACTGAACATATTCAGTGGATTTGCGCTGTAACGTAATTCGCGCAATAATTGATAGTATTCGTCACGTGGTATAACCGGGATTGCGGCGGTCTTGATTTCTTGGATAATGCCTGCGCATTTTGTGATGTCGTATGTATCAACTGTTTTTGCGCCACCCAGGCGGTATGTCAAGGCCTGGTCGCCACTGCCGGCGACGGTCAGGACATGTTGTGCGCCACGTGTTATTTCACGTGCCCAACGCCAATTTTCGTTTGTTATCGTATATGCAGGGATATAGGATTTATCCATAATTGTAGTCCCCCTTGGTTTGTATTTTATATAACACAAAATATAAAATTGTCAAGTAATGCATAGGAATAAGTAAAAAGATGCTTTTATCGTGGCGTTTTTTGTGATAAAATCAGATAACTAGGAAGGTTTCAAGGTATGAGAAGGTTTGCAATTTTTTCAATGTTGGTTGCCGGATTACTTGCCACGGCAGATGCTGCCGCCCCGGTTCAGCGTCGTGGGCAAAATACCGCAAATTCTGGTGTGTCTGGCGCATCGGCGGCTCGCAGTGCAATGCCACGTGCTGGAAATGCTGCGTCGTCTCAAGCAACAACTGCTCGTAGTGCAACATCCGGTCGTGCAATCGTTTCGCGCAGTGCGACCCCTCAGCCTGTGGGCCAGGGCGTTGTTGCGCGTGCTGCTACTACACAGAAAGTTATTGGTACTGGGACCAAGGTTGCGTCGGCCACCAAAAACGTTGTTGTCAGCGAAGCGTGCCAACAAAAATACGACGGTTGCATGGATTCTTTCTGCATGATTGATAACGCCAGTGGCGGTCGTTGCATATGCAGTGACCGAAATGCCGAATTGGATTCTGTTCTGGCCGAGATAGAAAAGTTAGACCAGCAATCATACCAGATGGCAACCACGGGCGTTGAACGAATTGAAATGGGCGCGGACGCTGATGCGGCGATTTCGGCGGCAAATGCAGTGGTGGCCGACCTGCGTGGGGACAATGACAAGAAAACTGCACGTCAGTCGTTGGATTTAACAATGTGGAATTCAACGGTTGATTTTGATGATAGTGACGACGTGTGGGCTGATGATGATATCAGCGCGATTGCTGGCAAAACCGGTGATGCGTTGTATCGCGCATCTCACCGGGTTTGTGCGGAACAAATTCCAGAGTGTGCCAACGAAATATCTATGTTGCAAATGATGTATTCCCAGCGGGTAAAGTCTGATTGTGCTGCATATGAAAATAGTTTAAAACAACAAAAAAACGCCAGTGCAAATAAATTGTCGGTCGCAGAAAAGGCCCTGCGCGAGGCGGCATTGGAACAATATCGCACGGCAAATAAATACGACCTGGGGCAATGCACGGTTGAATTTAAAAATTGTATGATTTCGACGGGCGGCTGTGGCGATGATTTTTCGAAATGTGCATCGGTTGCGGCGTCTGATAACACCAATATCAATAAAAGTCGTCGCAGTAAAAACAAAACATATTCAATCGTTGGTGCGACAACAACGATTGAAATTTCTGCGTCAACATATGACACGCTGGTTTCAAAAAAGCCGCTGTGCGAAAACGTCACGAAACAATGCGTTGCCGTTGCAGGCCAGGTTTGGGATACGTTCTTACGCGAGGTTGCTCCTCAAATCAAATCGGCTGAACTTATCGCAGAAGACAACGCCAGACAATCGTGCGTCTCTTCTATATCGTCGTGTTTTCAAAAGGCATGTAAAGACACCATTGACCCAAATGACCCAGATGGTTCGTATGACCTTTGTTTAACCAGACCAGATACCGTCCTTAGTCTGTGCAAGATTCCGCTGAACGCGTGCGGTATTGACGCATCGTCATCGGCCAAGGCCGCAGAATCACAGATTTGGGGCTTTGTTGTCGCACGGTTGGCATCTATGCGTGTTGATTCCTGTACCCAGGAAGTCAAGTCGTGTCTGCAATCTGATGACAGATGTGGAAAGGATTATGCTCAATGTGTAGGGTTGGATTTGGAAAGTATTCGTGCAATGTGTCCATTAGAAAAACTGGTTGGGTGCCAGACAAATGGAAAACTGAATTCTATGGATGAAATTGATAATATCATCACTGGTATTTACCTGGACATTGATAATTCTTTATTGGAAAATTGCAAAAATGCCGTCAGTCAAAAGATGATTGAAATTTGTGGTGATACGGCGTCATGTTCGGCGTTTCAAACTGACGACATCATTGGCACAGAAAGCCTGAGCAGTTATACAAACAATGAAGGTGATTTTGTCGTTGATGGTTTGGTATCATTTGGCAATGTTATTGTTGATAAAACAACCAAAAAATCTGATACTGGTGTGTCATATGACACATATTCGGTAAATATCAATGATTATAAAAGCCATTTAGATGACACCGATGCATCTGTCGCGCGTGTAGTATCGTCGTTGCAATCAACTGCAAACAAGATTGAACAAAAAATTGTATTACTGCGCCAAGATCCCAAGGTTCAAATGTGTGTCGAGGGCCGTAACATGACCCAGATTCGCCGGGGCAGCACTGGTAACGCAACATCGCGTTTCCCGCACTTGCTGGACTCGTCAGTAATGGCGATTATATCGGCTGGTCTGGACCAGGCCAAGGCAAATTATGACAAGAAATATAACGAACTGTTGTCGTCGGCATTGGAATCACAGAACGACCAGATGAAAGCCTTGCTGTGTGCTGCGATGGCGTCTAGTGGCGAACCGCGTTGCATTTCATACAAATCAGATGGTAATGGTAACGCGATATGCGAAACATATGAATCAGCCGCGTTCGAAGATGTGTTTATCGGTGACACAGAAACACAAACAGGCATGGTCGGTACTGATTTATACGCAACTAAATATGTCATCGCAGGGGCAAAAATGTCTGATTTGGCGTCGGCCCAACAGCGTGGGCGTTCAGAATTCGTCCAGGTTGATTCATACGGCAATATGATGGGGCGCGTTGCCATGGCGTCAGTATATTCGCCAACCACTAATACATGTACTGTCACAACCACAACAACAGCATGCAAGGAAGTTGAATCCATAATATTGACCAGCACTGAAAAAACTTGTTCCAAGGGTGGAATCCATCTTTTTGCTGGATGTGGTGGGGGTGGTTTGTTTGGACTGGGGGGTAACAAAAAATCAACCAAAGTAACCCAGACATATGCCGGTCAATCGTGCACAGAATATGCTGAACCGGTTGTTACAACAAATGTTATCAAAATGTAAAAACGCCCATTCGGGCGTTTTTTTTATATCAAAACATCCAGGTCGTTTATGACGACAACACCGGATTTTTCCCAGTCTGCGCGACGGGCGTCGATGTTCATTATATTGTTACACGTCATATATAACACTGGTACAACATTATGTGCGGCAGCAATGCGGGTTACAGCGGTAATCGGTGACGGTTTTTGGCGGCCAGTGGCAAACCATGTGTCACCATCTGCAACCCAGAAACTGGGGTCGTCGTGTGTTGCAATTGCGTATTTGTCGGTGACGATTACGTCGTCGTCGATTGCGATAATCGGCATGTTATGTGCACCCAGAAAATCAGTAACCGCTGGTGCGCCTGTTGCGAGGGCAGCCTGGGTGACGGATTCTGGGTTGTCGTGCGAAATCTCGACTGTTGTGTCGTCGTCAAATCCATCAAACTTTATTTCACGAAATACCGGGGCAGGGGCGTCGGAAATGTCTTGGTCTGTTGTGGTGGACGGTGCAAAATCGTCAAACACACCCATATCGTCAAAGTTGCTGGGCAGGGGCAAATCGCCTGCGATATCTGTGGCTGGATTTTGGGTCGAGATGTTTTGTGGTGTTGTGCTGTTCATCGCGTGCATATCAAATGAAGAAAATTGTTCAGTGCCAACGCGTCCGCGTGCGCGCAGGAACGCCCCGCGCAGTTCCAGGGGCAGGCCGTCTGGTAATGGTTTCTCGGCCGGGGTGTCGTCTGCGGGTGTGGGTGTGTCGTCGGCGGGGGTATCGGCGGGGGCGGGCGGTGCAAACGCGCGCTTTAAAAATTTGGGAATTGGTATCGTGAACAGTGGCGCGCCACTGCGTGCGACCAATGTGGTTGTTGCGATATACATTGGCAACGCAGCCAGAATTAAAATTCCAAACACAAAACCGGCGAACCCGCGCAGGTGTGCGTGTGCCAAATATGACCAGTGCAGCGATGAAAACATATTGAAATTAAACAGACCGCGCAAAATCGCCCACATTATGAACACATATGTGATTGTCCATGTGATTATGTGCCGGCGAGATTTGATAAAGTCTGTAACTTTTTGCATGCGATTATTATAGACAATATATTATTTTTGTCAAGATTATAATCAAACGGTATTTTTGTCTAAAAAGGGCTTTTTTTTAGGTCTTTTTTATGGCATAATAATGGGGATAAAAGTAGGAGATTTTTTATGCAGAATTTGCTGAAAATGTTTGGTATATCGGGCGCGGTGTTGGGGCTGGTTGCCACGGTTTCTGGGGCGGACGCCGCCACAGGACGTGCGGCATACTCGAATATTCGTGCGTCTGTAAATGCAAATACCGCGATTGGTCGTATGCCGTCGATGCCGACATTGCCGATAAATTCTGTGGGAAATTTGTCGCCAGATTTGCCGTCTGATGGTGGCACAACGCCCGATAATCCCAAGCCCGATGATCCAAAGCCGGACGATCCGAAACCAGATGAACCCAAACCGGAATGCCCAGATGGTGGTGTTAAAAATTCAACGTATACAGTTGAAAACTGTATGACGGATATTCTGTCGTGTGTCAATGGTGGCGCGTTACCGGGTGGTCTGAACGATTTGTTTAACGAAGATTTGCGTAACGCAATCGTCAACGGTATGGGATTGTGCACGGTCCAGGTGGAAAAGTGTATCGCAACCGTTCGTCGCAATTGCAGAAATGTTTATCGCACATCGGCCGACGTGTGGTTGGATTTCAATTCCCGCCGGATTCAGCCGGAATATTACAACTTTGTTTTGCGCAAAACGGGTCTGACCCCGAACCAGGCGGAAAACACATGCCGTTTGTTGGACAAGAACACATATGGCACATCGTTTAATGCGGTCGCCAATAATGGCGGCGTGACATCAGAATACAATAAACGCACCGGTGCGTATAACAGTCAACAGGGCAATGTCTTGGTCAAAAATAATCCCCAGGGTGTCCAGGTGAACGATAACAACCCCGGCGTTGATGGCCAGCGTGGCCACTATGCGCGTTGGGACGCAACAACGGCGGATTGCTGGATTCGTGTTGCCGCGTATAACAAAGACAGCCAGATTAAAAACAGCTGGTTGTTCGGTGCCGCCGGTGACGACAAAATGGCCGAAGCCTGGAAACAGGCTGGTGACACATTTACGTGTAACAAGGACCTGTTTGGATTTTCATTGATGAACCAAACTAGCACGGCCGCGGTTGTCGGTATTGGTGGTGGAACATTGGTTGGTGCTGGTATCGGTGCAATTGCCGGACATGGTGCGCGCAATTTTGATTGCAGTAATGATGGCCAGGTGAAAAAACTGGGTGAACAGTTAAAGGCGTCGGGCAAGATTGCAATCTTGAACGAATATCTGGACGCGAGTAATCGTATCAGCAATAATTTCACGACATTGTCGCGGGCCCAGTGCGAGGATATCGTCGACCTGGCGGCATTGTATCCACAGTTGAGCTCGGCATTGTCGGATTGCGAAAGTATCAGCAACGTTTCGACATTGAATACGTGGACATTGACGCTCCATTGGGTGTCGACAGAACAGGAGAAAGCTCAAAACGCCCAAGCTATAATGGAAAGCGTTTTCCCAAAGTGTAAAGGCATGACATTGCAACAGTGTGGCAACCTGTTGGCAAACCAGTGCCAGATGGGAACAAGTGACTGTATTGAACAGTTAAAGACCGAAGGATATATTGATGGCGATTATGCACAGAACTTTACCCTTGATGTTAAAAGCAAGGAAGAACTGATTGGCAAGTGCACGTTCAAACCGATAAACATTGCTAAAAGAAACGGTGAAATGATTTATTGCCAGAATCCAGAAGGCCAGGGTTGTCAAACCGCCACGGATCTTAGCTCTGATGTCAGACGGCTGGGCGGGGCGTTGGATGATTTGGAAATCCTGAACGGTGAAAAATCCAATATGGCGAAAAGTATCGGTATCGGTGCAGCGGCTGGTGCCGGCACGGGTGGATTGGCCACGGCGATTACGGCATTTGTCGAACGCAGTAACATCAACTGTCGCGTTGGCGATGGTCTGGAACAGGTCGGATTCGGAAAATCGTATTCAATTGGCACGCTGAAAGATTTCTATGTGAAATGGAATCTGCACCTGCCGGATACAATTGCGCCGACGGCAAATGTAACTGATTGCACGACATGGCGGGCGGCATGTGGAACGCTGACTGATTTGAAACAGTGCGCTGCGGCCCAAGTAAATTACCGGCCGGCCGACGCCCCAACAATCAGATTGATTCAGGCGGCGTGCACCCCATCGGGCAGTGTGTGTATCGAAAACTATCCGGTTGCGGTATCATACGGCGCGTGCCAAGAGTAATTTATTTATGGTTGCATTATGGTGTCCAAAAAAAAACGCCCCCCCAGGCGTTTTTTTTAGTGACAGAGTGACAGAGTGACAGAGTGATATAGTGACAAAATGATAGAGTGATATAGTGATAGAGTGATATAGTGAGAAAGTGTAGGTGGGATTTTGTAAAAATCCCCTGTGTCATACCGTCGCAGACCGGGTTCCCCTCTGGGGAGTCAGGGGGGCACGCAGTGCCGGGACATTTTCTATATGCTGGCGAGATTCTCGGCGGCGGCTGTCAGTGACTTTGACATCTCTAGTATATTGCCCGATGTTGCGCTGTTATTTTCGCCGCAACTGAGTGTTATTTCAACACGACGACATGGTGCATAACGGCCCGCAGTTATTTGTTTAGATGCGGATTGGTTTTTACACTGTTTATAGTCTGGGGCGTTTTCTTGGCCAGATGGGATATCGCCGGCCCCACAGGTACAATTACTTTTGCCATCTGTATGAACGACAATGGTTTTATTTGATGTGTTTATCGCGTTTTTTACTGCGTTTGCGCGGTTTTGGCTAAGTTTTTTGTTTATCTTGGTTCCACCAATTGGGTCAGTATATCCAACGATGTCTACTGTGCATTTATTCCAGGCTGTATCATTCAATGCCGTACCAAATTGTGCCAAGGCCGTTTGTGCATCAGAGGTTAGGTCGTATTTGCCAATATCAAACAATTTTACAGCGGGCAATCTGATAGTTGCTGTGTTTGTTTTTGAGTCATTAATCGTTTTTGTGATTGCGTCTGGTAACGCTGATGACGCCGACACCTCTGGTGCAGTTTGTTGTGTGCTGGTATTTTCTTTTTCTTTCGGACTTTCGTTGTTTATTTCGGCGTTGCTGTTTTGTGTGCTATTTGTAATACTCTGGTCACATGTGTTAGTGTTTTGATTATACATTGATTCAGCATTGTTACACACACATTCTGGATATGTTCCAGTTGCGCCGTTTGTGGGGCATGCTGGTATTGGTGTCGTAGGCAGTGAGGCAATGGCGCGTTCCAATTTATACAGTGGGGCATATTTAGCCAAAATTTCGTCACTTTTATTTTGCTTGTTTGTGCCAGAATTCACGGTTTGATTAGCAATCGTGCCACCCATAACGCCGATGCCGGCGACAATCACGCCTGTTTTTAACTTGTTGGCGGTATCTGCCTTTTGCTGAGCCCATGCCTGGGCGTCGGCACCAGTTTTGTCACCCAATGCCCGCGACAAACTGGTAAATGCACCATCAGTTTTGCCGGTTGCTGCGTTGTCATACAGGCCCGTATCCGCCGCATCGATTATTGTTTCGGATTCAATACCGGGGGCCAATCCTAATGCGGTTTTGCGAACCTTTAAATCAGCGGCCAGTGTTTTATATTGTGTCACATATTGTGCCAATTCATTGCCGCCTGGCAATTCAATCCCGGTTTCGCCACCGCTGATATTTTTGCCCATACCATAATCGCACTTGATTGTCGCCAGGTATGCACGCATGTCATCTTCGGCGCGATCGTCAGCGCGTTGTTCTGATAATGCGGACAGTGTCTGGGATGCCCCGATGCCGGTCGCGCCAATTCCTGTTGCGCTAATCAGTTTGTTTTCTGTTGATTGTTCCTTGTCACGCATTTTTTGCGCATTTTCGCGCAGTTCGCTGATACGAGCCTGGGAATCGGCCTCGTTTAGTTTTGGTTGGGGAATTTCGGTGCATGACAAATTATCTGCGCTGATTTTATATCCGTCGCGGCACGCGGTAACGATACAAATTTCTTGGTTTTGTGTTTTGTCCCATTGACAATTGCCAGATTTGGCATTGGCGGGTAATGACTTGCAATTGCCGCCAATCGCAACGCAAGTATCCTTGGACACTTCGTATCCAGATTCACATTCGGTGACGTGACATTTGCCTTTTTTTAATTCGCCCTTGGTTGCATGTTCAATGGCTGCAATCTGGGCGTCGGTGCAAGGACCATCGCTGGCTACGCATGTGCCGTTCTGTAACATAAAGTGATCTTTACATTTTGTTACAACACAGTTTAATCTTTTGTTGGTATCGTCCCATCCATATTTTGCGGTTGCGGCGTTTGGGTCGGTGCTGGTGCAATCGGCGCCAACCTGGTCAACGCACGCATCACCGATGGTGATTGTTGTGCAGCTGGTGTTATCGCTCTTGCACTTGTCATCTGGATCAGTGGTGCACGAATCGTTGTTTATTTTTGTTGCTGTTGTTTGGCCGGTCAATTTGTATCGCGCAGATTCACATTCTGTCGGAACGCATTTGCCTGTCGAACTGTCATACAAAACATTTTTAGCGTTTGCTATAGATTTTGTCGCACATCCTGTTGCGGTAACTTCACCCAATAGCGCGGTATCTGCTGCCAGTGTAATATTTTGGCCGTTTGCCTGGGTGGCGGATAAATTTTGTGTTTTCATTCCAACGTATCTGATTGTCAATTGGGTGTCATCATTTGGAACATCGATTGAAAATTCGCCTTGTTCGTTGGTGGTTGTGCCGTTTGTCAGATTGTCAGCCTGTTGAATGGTTGCTGCATATAATGGTGCACCCAAGTCATCATAAACAGTGCCCGTGACCTTTACTGCAAATGCCGGAACGGTAATTGAAATTACAAAAATGGCAGTCAATAATTTTTTCATTAGTTATCGGTTATTTGTCGCTTTTATTGTTATCGGGCGTGTTATTATTGTTGTTGTCAGCGGATTTGTCGTTACCATAATTTTTCTGATATTCATCTTTGGCCTGTTTCAGGGCACGGTCTGCCTTGTTACGGTCAACCGCGCGATTGATTGCGCCAGATGTTACCGCACCAACCGCCGTGCCAATCCCAGAACCCATCAGTGATGATGTTGCCGACGTTTGTTCTCTGGTCAAACGATACGCATTTTCTTTGAAAGTGGTGACATCAATGCCAAACCAATTCTGGGTGCAATCAAATGTGTCGCCAGCATAGACCTTTTTAGATGCAAATGGCGTTTCTTGGTTGTCGCCCGCCCAGAAATTTACGGTATAGACGCATGTCAAACTGCGTTCGTCAAACATTGCGCCCAAACGGCGACACATTGTCGACATTTGGTCACGCAGGGCATACAGGCGTTGCTCGTCAGATTTAACCTGGGCCTCGGCCCCTTGACGCAGGGTGGCAAATACGTTCATTGTGCGACTGGCCAGGCCGTTGTCAACCGTTGTGCAATCGCGTGCAATCTGGGCACAGGCGGAAATTGCCATGTCGCCCGCAGATTTACCCAGGCACTTGGAATATGTAATGCCGCATTGGTCAACGATACATTCGTTATAACGGTTGCCACAGTCGATTATCTTATTATATGACGACAGACGTGCATTCATATCACGATCAGCACGAATTTCTGGTGCGAATTTTGCATACATCGCCGATGTGCATGTCGTAATTTTACGACGGCATGCGTTCATCTTGTCCCCCCACAGGGTGTCGGTGTCGCCACTGCATTTGGAAAAATCAGAACCACATTTTTCCGCCATGCACGTACGCAGGTCGGTGTCACATGCCATCTTGCCCGATGTGGTGGTGCGGGCGACCGATGATGATGCCCCTATGGAGTCAGCCGCGTCCAGGGCCGCACGTTGACGTTGTATCATTTCGGCGCGAATATCTTGCGATGTGTCAGTGCTACCAGCGTTGGCGTTGCCCAGGGCGGCGTCGAACTGTGATGTCTTGTCCATGATTACAACAGGTGTTGTTGTGTCGTCGGTGACCGACTGGGGCGTTTCGGTATCTGTTGTGTCAGATGTTATATCGTCCGTCGCGGTGGTGTTATCAGATGTACTGTCCGGTGCGGTATTATTCTGTCGCGTTATATTTGCAGTCAATGTCGGCATACGTGCCGATGCTTGATTTGTGCGGGTAATGGTTGGACGGGCACTTGCCGACGATGATGTGCCGCGCGGGACAACATTTGCAGCGCGTGCCGATGCGCACATACATATCGCAATTGCCGTGACACTGGTCACAATCATTGTTCTAAAAATGCCGTTTTGGTTTATCATTTATTCCAAAATTCCCATTTTTTTATTTCAGCACCGCGCACGCCAGATCATAGAATTTACATAAACTGGTTGCCATTGATATTTCAGATGAATTGTTGTCGCACTTGTTCGCCATACTTCGTTCGCATACGTTTTTAATACATGTTGCGCGTCCTGCGTTGTCGGTGCAATTTGCACGTGCAAGAGCCAGTTTTTTGTCGCGTGCGTCCTGGTATGATTTTGCGATTGCGTCTACCATAGCGGTAATGTTTTTAATCGCCGTGTCGCGAGCAGAAACAAGTTCGCTGCGAACAGCACCCAGATGTGCGTCGCAACCAGTAGCGGTCACACTGCATGCGGCAAAAAATTTGTCAAAATCTGCGTCGCTTGTGCATGCGCTGTAATCTGCGGTGCAGTGATTGTCAGAAATCATACATGCCGAGATGTCTATTTTGCATGATGCGGCTGATACTGTTTTGGCCGCCACGGTGCGTAATGACGCCATTTCGGCAGTAATACCCGCCGCACGGCAGGACTGTTCAATTAATTTATCGTATGCGTCTGCTGCATCGTCGGCGGTGCAATCGGTAATACGCGTGGTGCATTGCTGTATCGCCCATGCGTAACGAGCCGATGGGGGCGTTGGTGCAGATTTTAATTCACGGTCAGAGATAGTATATTTGGTGGACGCGCCGACGGAAACATTGCGCATGCCGGTCGCGCCAGGGGTGCCGGCGTTTTCAGTGCCACAATACTGGCATCGTGCCGCAGGATTAGATGACGCGTTTATCGCGCACACAGAATCCAGGCATCGCGTTAAATTCGCAACCGAACACGTCGCAAACGCGCCATATGGCACAATTGCGCCGCCGATAATAAAGAATAATATGCGTGCTTTCATTTCTCTCTGCTTGGGTAAATTATACCAAAAAAGTTGGGTATGCGACAACATAAAAAAGACGCATATAAATTATTTTTGATAAAAAGTTATATTTTTTCTATTGACAAAAAGTATATTTTGTCCTATATTGTGCTGTGTAATAAGAACAAAAAGGATTTCAAATGCCAGTAACACCAGAATTAGAAACACCAGAATTAGAAACATCACCAAATGGAAGCGGTAAACGTTTTTTGGCAATGGTTGGCGCAGGTTTGGCGGCCGCCGTTCTGTTGGTGTTTGGTATTAAACAGTGCAGCAATAAAAATACTGCATATGATGAACGTGATGCGGCTCGTAATGAAACAGAGCAGGTTGCCACGCGTGCAAATGCCGTTATTGACAGTCTGAACAATGTGAACGGGGCGCTGGATCGTGCACACCGTGAATGCAATTCGGTCGTAGGCGCGAAAGATGAACAGATTGATGCGTTAAACGATTCTATAATGGTGTTGAAAGACTCGTTGCAGAATGCTGCGCGTCAGTTACAAAAGGTCAGAAAGCCACGCCGTAACAACACACAAACGCGCCAGAACGTCCAGAATAAATCCGCTGGCAATAATGCTGGTCGTCCTGCAAGTATTGATAACAACAATGGTGGCACGGTCATCGTTGGTGATAACAATACGGTTGTTGTCAGCACCGGTACTTGCGCAACAGTAAATGCCGCGGCAGACACATTGAAACAGCACACTGTGACCATCACACGCCAGTGGATTGGCAAACGTCGCGTAAAATAATTGCGCATCAGGAAAAACAGTTCGCGGTAAATGCGAACTGTTTTTTTTATAGACATATAAATTCAATCTGTGTTATGATATTTGACACAGAGAGAGTTTTATATGAAATACATCAGAATTTTATTGCTTTCATTGTTTGTAATGCCGTTCGCGGCACGTGCGGCGTCGTCTGAATTTATGGTTGCGGCGCAACTGTTAGCGGCGGCGAAAAACGCCGATATTCAACAGGTTCAGGCCTTGATAAACAATGGTGCAAATGTGGATTTTGTGGATTCAACGGGAATGTCTATTGTCTGCACGGCGTTGATGAATAACGACGTTCGCGCGGCCCAGATTTTACAGATGTATGGGGCTGATGCGTCAAACTGTGACCGACAAATCCGAAAGTATAAATCCAAAAATACGACCACCGGTTCTGGCGGATTATTCGGTGGGCTGTCGTCCGCCCAGAGTATGACATTGGCGGCGGCGGGGGCCGCCGTTGTTGTTGGTGGGTTGTTATTGTTGACCGATGTGTTTGATCCGGGAAACGATAATAAATCGTCATCATCTGGTGGGGGGCGTGGTGATGATAAACCGGGTGGAAATACCGGTGGTGGTGCCACTGCTGCATTTACAACACCGTATGGGCCGGCAATGCCAACCGCCGCAGACGAGACTGCAAAACTGGCGGCCAGACTGGATTATTACAGCCCGACCACAAGTGGTATATTAAAGGATAATTTTGCGTTGATGAAGGCGTATAAACAAAACTATCTGTTGATGATGAGGGGGTATACCGCGTTGGCGCGGGGGTATATGGGGATGCGCACGTTGCGTAATTTATCAACGCGTACGCCGATTTCAATCAGTGGCAATAACCTGGGGTCAGAACCAGTAATGGGGGGGCGCCCAGTGAATGTTGCGTTGGTTACGACAAATGGTATCAATGCCATCAATGATTCGTCATTAGGGGATCGCATACTGCCATGGACGACGACCAATAATAATGGTACGACCGCAAATCCAGCGACGATTGATATGATTTCCAGCAAATATTATAATAATAAGTTGGTCGCAGGCAGCGACAGCACATCACTGGCAGGATACACCACAACCGAGGATTCAACGTTGATTGATTTTGTAGATTTATCGGGATTTGGCACTGCAATAAATAACCCCACAGCGACCAACAATGATAATCTGGTGGCGAAAATTGTCGGGGGCAAGGATTCTGGATACACCACGGCGGATTTTATCGGATTCATGCCAAATGGCCAAATGACGATATTTAGAACTGGTGGCGGTCAGAAGATGAAAAATGTTACAGGTGCAACGGCCGCCGGGACGTATACAATGGCGGGCACGGCGTTTGCAACAGGGGATACGCTGACACTGTTTGGTAAAACACTGACGGTTACGCGAACTGGCAATGTGATTGTTGCAACCGATGGCACAACGACGTATAACGGCTATATCGGGCTAGATGGTTTGCTGTATATTGACAGTGCGGCCGATGGAAAAATTAATCAGGCATATACGATTGCGGATAATAAATTGACATTGGGCAAGGAACTGGCGTCGGCGGATTACTATAATTACAAGGCGATGTTGCACGCGGCAGTATTGTCGAGCCGTGGTGACGCTGCGTCTGGGGGACGCTCGATGCCAAACATAATTGCTAATGCGTCAGTAATTTTGCCGTTGCGGGGTCAGAACGTTGAATCAATGGATGATTTGCTGTCATTTTCATCATCGCAATATGTGGCAAAGTTTGCCGAATTTGTGAACAAATATTATGATGTTGACGCGACCGATGGCACGGGTGGGACAAATAGTTTACCTGGTGCCGATGCGGTCAGTTTCTTTAATGGGTTGGGTTCGACATATTCGCCGTTGACGATGTTTTCGACCGGCGCATTTGAAACAGATAGTGCGTATTCTGGCAAGACCTTGTCCGCGACATTTGAAAATTCTGCACCGTTGGTGTTTGCAAATCTGAATCACCTGTTTATGTCGGTTGTTCCCATTGGGCAAGTTGGCACTGGCACATCTGCGGCGCAAAGTGTTTCTGGATATACACCGGCGAATAAATATCAAATCAGTCAATGGCATGACACCGCGTCTAATAAATATTACAAGGCGCGGGTGTGTGGTATCGCAGGGCGGGGCGCAAATGGTATTGACCCGTGGTGTTTTGCCGCGACAGGTGTGACCGATGAATTGGCAACTGCGGCAGCGGCTGGTGCGGCGGGCGCGGTGCAGTCAGCGTTCAGTTATATGGATAATAAACAATTGTTCGCGTTATTAGCATTGACGGCTGATGGGCCGTATTTGGGGTCGCTGGATGCCGGAAAATCTGTGACCAAGGCGGAACTGATTTCACATCTGCAAAATTTGTATACGATGCCTAATGAATATACATATCGTTGGGAAAAAGGTGGTGAAAACTATCTGGATGTATTCAAAGAGGTTTTTGGGTATGGTCTGATAAATGTTGCGCGTGCAACCACCCCAAATACCAAAGTATATTATTATGATGGTTCCAACATCGTATCGACCAAGGGCAATGCATACTGGCGTGCGGCTATAAACACCACGTTCCGGGCGTCGTCGGCGTTCAGTCCGCGTATGGCAACAATCAGTGCGCCGTTCTTTGATAAACTGGAAAGCGTTGACGGGGAAATGTCATTGCCACGTATTTGGAAAAATGAATTTACCGTCGGTGCGCAATCGCGTCGTGGGCTGTATATGGGGGACGTCTTGGGCGAATTCAGAACAAACAATGTCGCCGCGCCACGCACCCAGGTTGGCAATATTGGATTTTCAATGACGACGTCGTCACGTGCGTATAATGACAATATGGGCGGACTGGATACAATGCGGTTGGACTATGCACACGGTGCGTGGAATTTTGCCGCCGGGTATCAACATCATCAGACCGATGGCGCGTCGCGCTTTGATGGTATGTCAAATCCAATTCTGGGGTTGGCGTCAAATGCGGTGACAACAGATATGAATTACAACAGCGGTAAATGGTCGTTTGGTGCGCGTGCGTTTTCGGGCGCAATTACCAGCGAAGATTTACTGGAAAATGACCCAACAATTTCGTCGCAATATGCGCCGGCGCGTTTGGGATTGATTTCTGGGGCGCAATCACATATCGCATGGTACGGCAATAAATTTGGTTTTACAACCGCATTTGGTAATGCACATGAATCAGATACTTTGCTGGGGGCCCAGTCGGGCGGTCTGTTAAACCTGGGGGCTGGCGATACAATGTATGTTGATACCGAATTGTCATATCGGCCAACCGATGATGTCACGTTCAAGTTGCGCGGAACGGTTGCGCGGACAACATCAGATATGACGGGTGGTGATTTTATCATGGGAATGTCAGACGTTTATTCTGATGCGTTTGGGGTTGGATTGGACGCCGGTAATTTCAGTTTTGCCGTATCGCGCCCGTTGGGGGTAAATCGTGGGGTTATGCAATATTCGCATGCGGATTATGATATTATAGAGGTTGCAGACGGAAAATATGATATAGCAATCACAAATGCCGGTGTGCGTGATGTCAATCTGGCCCCGGAATACCGTGAATTGCGGTTCAGTGGCGCATATCGTCGTGCGCTGGGGGCGTTCACTGATGGGGCTGTTGGGTTTATATATCGTGTGAATCCAAATAACACAAATGAATTTGGCAATGAATCAATATTTATGCTGAAACTGAATCACAGATTAGGAATATAATTTCTCAATCTATTTTTTGTGTTGACAAAATAAAATATTTGTGTAATATTGCAGCTTGTGTAAATTAAAAAGGTGATAGTATGAATATTTATAATAGAATTGAATACATCAAAGATTATTTGAACGGCACGGCCAAAAAAACAATCGGCGTAAATGCCAGCGAAGATGCCAAAATTTTGGCTTATTTGGTCGACGACTGTCGCAAAATGCGCGGCCGTAATGGCGTGAAGTATTACTATTTGTTTTTAAGCGAGAATTCTGATTTACAGATTGCATATGCTTTGTTGGCACGCAATGGTTTCTTGCCACGCGTTCATAACACCAAAAGTTCTATTGTTTCGACCCAAATTATACGTATCCCGATGGATTCTGTGAAAAAAGACGCTGATAAAGTTGAATTCTTGCACCAGATTCAGTTGAACGCGTATAATGTCGTATTGTATAAAGAGGTCCAAGATAAAATAGCGGCTCTGCGTGATAAAAAATTAAAACAGAACGGCAAATAAAAAAATGACCCAATCGGGTCATTTTTTATTTAGATACAACAACCATTGCCGTGCGCAGAACAGTGTCGCCGAACATGTATCCGGTCTGCATTTCCTGGATAATGGTGTTGGGTGCCGTGCCGTCTGGGGCGGGGATAACCTGAATCGCGTTGTGGAATTGCGGATTCAGCGTCTGGCCAACGGATTCAATTTTTGTAATTCCAATTTGTGCAAACGCCGATTCAATCGCGCGTGACATTGATTTAATGCCGGGGTCATCAGGAGTGATTTTCTGTGCCGCCTGGACAGCGTCCATAACCGGCAAAATTTGTTTGGCAACGTTCATTGCGCTGGCACGACCACGTGATTCTATGTCCAGTGCCGCGCGCCGACGTGTGTTTTCTAATTCGGCAACGGTGCGTAAATATTTGTCATTTAATTCGTTGAATTCGGTTTTCAGCGCGGCCAATTCGGCGACCGCCGGGGCGCATTCGTCTGCAACATCGTCGGGGCAGGGCGCGTTATCCGATACAGACACCGTATCAACGGCAACTTCGTTTATATTTTTTTCTGTGTTTTTATTTTCGTCCATATTTTCTACCTGCTTATTTTTATACGATTCTGAAACAGGTGCGGGGGCGGCGGATTTGCCCCCACGCCGCACACTATATATTTATTCTATACTAGTTATTATAGGTATGAAATCATCTGGTTTCAAGGACGCACCACCAACCAGCACCCCATCAACATTTGCAATAGACATAATTTCGGCGGCATTTGACCCCTTGACACTGGCACCGTATAAAACAGGCGTCCCGTCCAGTCCCATATCGGTCAATGTGTTCGCAATCAGTGTGTGTGCCGCGCTGATTTCATCGGCGGTGGGGGTTATGCCTGCGCCAATGGCCCATCGTGGTTCGTATGCAACGATAACGTCGTGTGCGTCGGTCGGCACGGATTCACGCACGCCGGATTCAATAATTGCCATTGTTTTGCCGGCCTGTTTTTCGTCCATTGTTTCGCCAACGCATATAATCGGGGTCAGACCAGCGGCAATGGCGGCCGCGGCCTTGGCCCGGACAATGTCGTTTGTGTCGCCATGATATGCGCGACATTCACTGTGGCCGACAATGACGTATTTTGCCCCAGTTGCCGCAATCATATTGGCCGAAACCTCGCCCGTGAATGCGCCGTGATCGTGACGGCTGACGTCTTGGGCACCGATAAATGCAGTGCCAGATTCGGCACCCAATAATGGGTATGGAACGCACAGAATAACCCGATTTTTTGTTTTTACCCCGCGCAGTGCATCAATCATATTTTTCAGCATTTCACGTGTTCCGTTCATCTTCCAATTACCCGCGATAATTTTCATAGAATTTCCCTTTTTTTCGTTGATTTTCGTGCTATCGTTTTGCTATGGTATCGCAAAAGGGGATTAAATGCTAGAATATTTACGTAATGCAGCAGATAAACCAGTGGCAAAAGTTTTAATTGCCATATTGGCGTTTTCTTTTGTTGGTTGGGGTGTCGCCGAATGGGTTTTTGGGGGCAGTCGTGGTGATAACACATTGGTTCGCGTTGGTGATTCTGAGGTCACAATGCAACAGTATAATGCCGAACGCTCGCGCCAGTTGGCCCAGATGACGCGTGAACAACAGCGTGCGGTCTATACCGATGCGCAAACGGGGGCGGCATTTACGGCACGCGTGTTGGGTGACCTGTCAACCCAGCGTATGGCAGAAAACCGCGCAAATGATTTGGGCTTTGTCGTGACTGATGCACGTATCGCGCGTGAAATTCGTGAATTCCCAGAATTTCAACAAAATGGAAAGTTTTCAGCATATCTGTTTGACGTCGTGTTGGCAAATTCTGGCTATACCGAGGCCCAGTTTGCCGATGTCCTGCGTAATCAAATATTGCGCGGATATGCGATTGGCGCGATTGGGGTAAAAATGCCAGTGCCTGGGTTCGCGGCGACGGCGACATATAATGCCCGCTATGGCCAGAAACAGATTGATTTAGCAACGGTAAAATTTTCTGATTTCAAGGTTGGACAACCGACGGACGCGCAATTACAGGAATACTATGCCGCGCATCCGCAAATCGTCCCGGAAAGTCGCACTGTTTCGTATGTCTTGATTCCAGCAGAAATGAGCAAGCCTGACGCCTATGACGCAGGTTTGGCCATTGCGCAAAAGGTTGAAGATGACATCATCGCAGGCGAAACGATGGCAACGGCGGCCAAACGTCACGGTGCGAAATACGTATCGCTGGGCGCGTTCACGGCGGATAAACGTCCGGCAGACGCAATTATGAACGACAAAATGGTTGCCAAGATTTTTGATATGGAGGTCGGCCTGGAAAGCGAACTGACTGAAACCAAACAGGGTTTTGTAATTGTTCGCGTGGACAAGGTTGCGCCCCAGCATAACGCAGAATTTGCATCTGTGAAAAAGAATCTGGTTGCCGATTGGCAGCGTGACGCCCAACGCAAACAGGCATACGTTCGTGCAAACGAAATCTTGGTTGATTTAAACAAGACGGGCAAATTGGCGGATAAAAAATCAGTGACTGTGTCGCGCACATCGGGCGCACCGACAGATGTTCTGGTTGCGGCATTCCGTGCGCCGGCCGGCGATAATTCCATTGTTGATGGTGCGGACGCGTTCTATGTCCTGCATACTGGGGATTTTGTTGCGCCAAAAATGGACGCGAAAAAAATGGCTGATGTTCGCAAAGAATTACAGAACACACAATCGCGCGAAATTACAGACGATTATAATGCGTTCTTGATTCGCACGTATCCGGTCAAGGTAAATCACAAGGTTTATGATAAATTCTTTGCAAAATAAGAAATAACCAACGCCCCACCCGGGGCGTTTTAATTTTATATACGTTTGTCTTGCTAACAGGCGGATTTTGGCCTAAAATAGCAGTGGTGTCGGGTGTTCCGACACTGGGGCGTCAGAACCTCTGAATTTTAGGTGTCCGTGGGGACAAAAAAACAGCCCAGCATCCGATATTACTCGGTGGAACATGGGTATATTGGCTGCAAAAATGTATGTTGATGCATTAAGAGATAATGTTAACCGAAGTATGAAATTTAACTGGTCAGAAGGGAAATGGCACGGCAAAGCACCAACTGGGACTGCCCAACCTGCATTAGGCAGTGCGCGATAAGCAATTCTCGAACCTACTTTCTCGCAATTGGTAATGGTGTGAAAGAGTTTTTACAAAAAATGTGATGTGCCCATTTGGACACATCAAGATTTAATCGTCGTCGTCAAAATAATCGTATTCTTGTTTTTGTTGAGGCGCGTTTTCAGAAATAGAAACTTTATCATTTGGATTCTGTATAGCAATGATAGTTTTTAATAATTCCAAATCTCCAGCATCCTTTAATTTATGAATCATTCTATGGCAATCTGGACACAATACACAAAAATCATCCTTATTCAGCATTCTTGTATCATTTACAGCCATATTTGCATAAGGGATTTTATGGTGTAGTTCAATATAGCCATTACCAATATCGCCATATTTATCTTTCATATTCTTGCCACAAACCATACAGTTATAACCAAGTATAGTTTTTAGTTTTCGTTTGTCTGTGGCTGAAATACGCCCTTCGTATGCAACGTGATTAGCAAGTTTCTTTTGTTCTTGAATTTCTAGGTTGTTTGCAATCTCGTCTTGTTGTTCTTGTGTGGCACCACTTTCTTTTACCCAAGATAAATCTGCTTTCATATTCATATCAGCAATTTCATCAATGGCTTTACGAACGGTTGGATTAGATTTTGCTTTTTCTGAATTGTCAGATGTTAATTTACGAACCAAAGATTCTTTATGCTCTGTATAAGATTCTTCCAGTGTTTTTGGTCTGGGTTTTTGTTGTTGGTTCTCAGTTGATTTTTTCGTATTATATTGTTGGTTATTATGAGAATCTTTGAATCTAGCGTTTAACTCTTTATACATTTTGGCTATATCCGTAGAATATGCAATATGGGGTAAAATTAATTTTACTTTATCATTTGTAGATAACTCTACAGATTCATCTTCCATTGAAAATGTAATAAAATATATAATAGCTGTAATAATACCAATTGCAACGGAACATAAGTACCAACTGTCAGCAAAATCCATATGTTGATTACTTAGTTTCCAAAACAATGATATAACAAAATAAATTCCTGTTATCCAAGAAATTCCTCTTGTTAAAGGTAACCATAATTTATATTTTTGCTCATTTTTTATATGAAACGCATCCCAACAAGTAATTAAAAACTCATTTATTACATCATCTGGTGTCAGGGGACGTATTTTAAAGGCTCTTGTACCATTTCCGTACATTAATGTACCAAAATTATCCTTAATAGATGTGTCTACAAAAACGGTATCTTGTGCTATAAATTTTGTATAAAAATACATGTGGTATTTTCGTCTAAAATCTTGATATTTTGTATGGTCTAAAATAAACTTATACAAAGCCATAAAGGACTCCTATATGGGATAATATTGTTTATTTTAATGGGATAAAAATCAGATTTCAATGAATAATTAAAATATCAAACACCCCAGCAGATTCGAACTGGGGATTTTTTTGAAAAAGGTTAGATTTCCAAGGTTTTTATAATCAGAGTTCGAAAGTGGCTGAAAAACGGCCTTTCTTCGTTTGGTTACTTTTGAACTTTTCCCAAGTATTGGAAAACAAAGAAAAACACTGCCTTTTTGGCAGTGTTGTTTATCTTGGTTGGGGCAGCTGGATTCGAACCAACACTGACGGAGTCAGAGTCCGGAGTTC